>ERZ651776.1160-NODE-1160-length-32809-cov-4.721282_pt1 | contig 32809 bp, 27 predicted proteins | sample MGYA00514761_ERZ651776 | MGnify/ENA metagenome assembly ERZ651776
CTACTCCCGACTCCCTACTCCCTACTCCCTACTCCCTACTCCCTACTCCCTACAAAATCGCGCAATCACACAATCACACAATCGCACAATCACACAATCACACAATCGCACAATCACACAATCACACAATCACAATCTGATTGTTCGGCCCTAGCCCATAACCTGTGACGTAAACTAACCAAAAGCCAGTGTGCTTTTAAACTCTTTTATCTACTTTCATACGGTTAGTAATAATACCTCCCCTCCCTCCACTGAGGCAATCACCCTTCCGCTATCTTTGCTGATGGCGATGGAACCTGCATCGCCGCATCCGTCTGGGAGCTCGCCGCGGGACATGGCTGGTATCGACCCATTCTTCACGGCTTGTGCAGCGAGGTCATAGATAGATATGGCAGAGGACCCTTGGCCTCCGGTGACGACAAAAACTTTAGTTTTAGTGTGGGTACTTGACTGACCAAAGGTCGTGAAGTGAGGGTGGTGAATTTTGTTGTTCTTGCCGTTGGCTGAGCAGTGGCCGCGGAGTGTGCTCACGGGCTTCTTGTAGCTCCTGATATCCCAAATTTTTATGATATCATCGTTCCCACTGGTCATTACAGTGTGCTCATTCTGGTGATCTTTCAGGCCCCAGACGATTGACTGCGGTATATTGTGAGCATTGTCGATATTTATTACTGATTTTTTTGATCGAATATCACAAACGCAAACTAGCCCATCTGATGATGCTGACCCGATCAGGTCATAGTTGTAGTTGCTGATGCGTACATCAGTGACTTGTTTGCTGTGGAAATCGCCGCGGAAGGTCCGAACGATGTTCCCATCGCCCAAGATCGTGCTAACTGCCATTGACTTGTCCTTGCTTCCTGTCGCAATGATCGGAGAATTGCTGCCGCTCATCCTGCAGTCGAGGGAGAAGATGCCATTTGTATGCAAATTTTTCCCGCTCTCCCCCACCAATTTGGGCTCTCCGCTGGACCGTTGCTTCATTAAATCCCAAAAGCATACTGTCCCGTTGTTTCCCGCGCTGATCAGTCGCAAATAATTTGTGTCCGTCGCAGAGCGCAGGAATTTCGCCGAGGCAATCCATTTGCCTGCGTGACCTTTCCATGCAAGAGATGCATCCAGACAAGTATTGTTGGTGTACTTGTCATTGCCCTCGTCCTCTTCGCCCGTGGTTTCGTTGGCGCTTTCGAGGTCCCACAAGCACATTACACCGCTTTTCCCACCAGCAACGACGCATCTGTCTCTCCCCTCGCAAAATTCTAGTGAGTAGATGTTGTTGAGGCCTACAGGAGCGGATAAAATTGGGGAGCCGAAAGGAGTTGAAGGCAATAGACACAGCTTGGGATTGGTAGGAACGGGAGGTTTCCACCACGACTGAAGTGCCCGAGAGTGTTCATTCCTCTCGCTGCTGGCGGCGGTTGCGTTCTCGGTACTCATCGCATACTTGATGACGAGTGAATCGTTGAAATATTCGGGCTCGGGCTCTTCAGGAAGCTCCCAGTCGTCTTCATCGTCTAGAACGGCTTCTTTCGTAGAATCAGCGACCTTTACTCCCTTCAGCCTTCCACTCCTGCGCCTCTCGCTCTCTGGCACAGCAGAAACAGAAGTGCTTACGCCCTTGCGCTTCTTCCCGGAGGTCTTCTTCTTCGCCACATCCTTGTGTTGCTGACCAGTTCCACTAAACCCGCCGTCGAGTCCGAGCGACTTCAGATAGGCGTGGTTACGGCGAATGCGCTCAAGGCGCATCTTTTCGTAGTCTGATAATTCGTAGTTATTGGGATTGGGAGGTGGGGGAGGTTCATCATCTTCAGAGGAGGATGAATCGTCATTTTCGGTGTCGGCAGCAGCCCCATCTCGCTCTTTCCACACTCGCCCTACCTCGGCAAGGGGTATCCCCGCTCGCATCGCTCTGCTGGCAAAGGATGTGTATGTTTCGCCTGCATTGGGAGTAACAGATTTTGCCGCTTGTTGAGGCTTTGGTACAGGCGCTTGTGCTTCCGTTACGAGTTCGCATTCAGCGGCTGATTTTTCGTCACTAGGTAAATCAATACTTTCGTTGACAAATTCTGCTGAGCCGCTGTCGATTTCGGTAGTTTTGTTGTTGCTGCCACTGTTATCTTTGTCTCCCTCACTTGTTTTGTCCTGCGCCACTTCCTTCGCATTCTTCCTTCCGGACAATTTGGCTGATCGCTGAGGGAGCGATTTTCGCTCACTTTTTTTCTTTGACTCTGGGACTTGGGCTGTTTTCCTTCTTGTCTTTTTTGTCACGATTACTTCCTCCTTGGCATCTTTTTCAGCAGGCGACAGGGACACAGCTGGCCGTTCTTCCGCTGCCGTTGCAGGAGCCGCCTTCCGCTTCGTCCCAGAGGACACCGCGGTAGTAGCAATGGATACGATGGGGGCTGTCTCCTTTTCTCTCTCTTCTACTTGTTCCGACTCCTCTGGTGCATGGGGCATAATTTTCCGCCATTTCTCCTCAGTGGAGGCAGCCCTTAATATATTCGTCTTGCCGTCTGTTTTGGGTGCCGGTTTCTGGCCGCCAAAGAAACTGAATATAGACTGTTGGCCAGGGAGAACGGCGTGTTTTGCTTTCCCCATGGTGTGGACGCAAAAGGTTTGCAATGCACACGGCGGAGGGAAAGTGAAATCTCGTAACTAAGAAAGTGTGAACACAGAATTGCTTCAATTAAGCAGCGGCCGGCCAGAGAAAGAACAAAGACAGTGGTCAAACCACTTTTTATTATGTTCAAAGTTCTAAAAGGTGCAAAACTGCAAAAGTGGAACAACATTTTCACGCAAAAAAAACTTTTAGTTCATTTTCAGCCCACCCCGCATTAATTAAATAATCGCGCTTGTCCGGGGCGTCGTTGTTGATATTACCTTTGTTGCAGCTGTTGTTGATGGTTTCAACAACAAAAAAGCACAGAAAAACTAATTACCATAGACTTTCCTGTCCCTGACGTCTGGTAGGTGTTTACTGCTCCAGGGATGTTCGACGACGACAAGCTCGTTGGGTCCCACAAAGGACAGGTGGATTAGGTTGCTGTATTTTTCTATGACAGAAAAATTCATGCTCGCAGAGGGATCGTCTTTACCCCCCCTACTCTTTCGCTTCCTACTACTGTCCTTTCCACTGTCCTTTCCTTCGCCTTCGTCCTCGGAGATGTTGTTGACATCTTTCTCTCTCCTTTTCTCCCTTCTCCTTCCCCCCCAACCCTCCTCGCCCCCAGTTATGAAGACTTCCTTGGGTACTCCCCTGTCTAGATCGACCAGGACCGCGCAAAACCTACTCCAAACGAGAAATTGGTCGCTTTGAGCTGGGTTAAAAGCAATTCCAAGGGGGACGGATCCTCTCGAGGTCACATCGACAGGAAAAGAAGAGGGAGGGTGAGCTAGGGACCAGCTCGTGAACTTACGAGAGGGGACGTTGTAAATGTAGAGGGCATTATTTAGGCAGGCGACGACCAGGGAGGCAGGAGTAAATGCCAAGGATGGGCCGGTGTATGATCGTCCTGGGTGGTGGTGGTTGTTGAGGAGTTAGAAAATGTATAACATCGACTTTATACCCACCGGACGTAGATAATTTTATCCAGTTTGTTCAAACGCGATCACGGTTTCTCTCTCGCAAGTCGATTTTATTTTTAAAGGAGGAGAGAGGACGTGGGAAGCGTCCAATCGCCGCTGCAGTCTTGCTTTTTTGTTGCGTCGTTCGCTTAATATGCCCCGCCGACGGCATAATATGCCCCGCCGACGGCATAGCGGAAAAGAAAAAATGTGACAACACTCAAGAAAACTCACCTCGATGAAAGGAAAAGCAGCACACCTCCTCTTGAACCTCTCCGATCCTCCACCATTCCCTCCACTCGTCAGTGACGTCTCCCCCCTTTCCTACAGTGTATACGATAATCCCACTGCCTGCGCTACTCGACATAGCCGCGAGGTAAGTCCCACAGGGGGAGAACTCCAGCACGGTGGCGGGGGATGTGGAGTTGTGCCGAACTTCCTTGGTGTGGGTAATTTTGAATGTCAGAGGACATAAGTTGTGGACTTCGATTATGCCCGTATTGCGGCTGACGGCAAGGAGAATCGAAGTATTGTTGATTGATGTACCTGTTGTACTCACTGGTTCTGTTGATGATTCTGTTGATGATGCCTTTGATTTCCTCCCACTTTTCTTCTTCTGTTTGGGTTTTGCCGACGCTGCTGCTTCGGTCTCCTCTCCTTCAGCGGGTACCGAGCCAATCGCCTCCCCGAATTTGACCGCGCTGACTCCTCCTCCTTCTCCGTCCCCAATCTCAATCCTTTCAATTATCTCACCGGCCCTCTCCTCACCGGCCCTCTCTCTCTCCTCATCTTCAGCACCAGTGGACGTTCCCGCTGAAATTCTATACAATCCCACTCCTCCGCCCCCTCCGATGGCGTAAAATCTGCCGAGCTTCTCAACGTCGCTAGAGGTAACCTTCCAGCCCCCACCCTCTTTAAGAACGATTTCTCCCACGACTGGGGGGAGCTTCCCCCCATGGTCACCGTTTGATAATTCGCCATTTGAGACACCACCGTTGGCTTTGTTACCGCCATTCGCGCCATTCGAATTGCCGCCGTTAGGAATACCACGATTGGGAACCTTGTTCCTCCCATCCTTTAATTTCCTAATGGTGATCCTGCCTCCCTCTTCCCGTGTAATTACGCCTCCCTTCCAGCTATCAACAACCCCACTCCCACCGCCTACAATGGACCCCCCAGAGCAACCGCGGGGTAAAGTAAATATCTTGCGGGGACGGGTGCTGGAGATGCGTGAGCATATAACCGAGCAGATTTTCGTGTCGATACTGCCGGTTAGAAGAAGGTATTCTTCTTGCGGTGTTTCCTCCTCTTGGTCTTCTTTCTGGTGATGTTTCGATTTCTGTTTTGACGTATCTATAGGAATGATAGCTGTTGATGTAACGGGATGTGTGTGGGGTCTATGAACCTTCTTGAGAATCCATCTGCCGGTGGGATCGCGCTCGAAGCACGCGACGCGGGTGTCGGTGCCGGAGGCGATGAGGAGGGGAGGGGTGGATGACGATGAAGGGACGAGGGAGAGGGTTGTTAGACGGGAGGGGGGAGACGATGATTGGTGGAGAGTGGTCAATTTCTGGGAGTCAGTGGTGTTCTTCGTTGTTGTTGTGAGAATTGTTTAGATGTTGCGTTTATTTGTGGTTGTGGTTGCGGTTGTGGTTGTGGTTGTGGTTGTGGTTGTGGTTGTGGTTGTGGTTGTGGTCATTGAGACTGTCTTCGTCGCTGCCGTCCTTGCTGAGGCCATTGTTGCTTGTGTTATTACTTCGCCTATTAATGTCAAGATTGCTCTGATCCTTTGGTTTAAGGACCCCGACGCTGCCGCTATCACTGTCCCCGGCGAACCCTCGAACAGACAGAATCTGTATTAAGGCGATTTTGCTCAGCGATACCCCCCCGTCGTTGAGTGCCTGACCCTGAAGCAGATTACCAGCGCAGCTGGCGCTACTGCATATAAGGCAGAGAAGCTCTAGTAAGCAGAAAAAGGAAGGCTCCCTTGCAGCGATTTCTGCCTGCTGAATTGCCGATACAATGATGTTTGTTGTGTTTTTGCCCGTGTTGATGCCATGTCGCTTTCTGAATTCATCGCAGCTGCTTCCATTTCGACGGCGGGGGGCGGTTACCTTTCGAGCGAGGGCCTCCACCGCGGGTACGCAACGCTTTGAGTTGAGCGCAAACCAAAGTCTCTGAGCGATATCGTCGAGTGAGATTCGGCCAATGTTGCTGTGGATATTGCCGTCACCACTGCTGCCACTGCTACTGCCTCCGCTGCCGCTATCTATTCCCCCTACCCCCTTCCCAGCGCCTCTCTGTCTCCCCAGACTGTAATTAACGTCCCCCATGCTAGAAGCCGAGGTTAAGAGTATACAACGCAGCAGGTTCGCGGCAGCAGAGGCAGTCTCTACATGATTACAGTTTCCAAGGACCAAGAGCGTATGCATGATCTTTTCGCACCCCTCGTTGCTTACCCGGCGCCCCCTCGAGTTCTCACTGTTACGGCTGACAATGTCCAATAGAACAGTCCTTGAAAAACTCCCGCAGAAGCTATGTAGAGTTAGCATACTGTTAATCAACGCCTCTGGTGGGTTTATAAGCAGGCCAACGTGATCAACGCTGCTGCTGCTGTGGTCAGTTTCAATGTTGCAGTTTGGGCTGTCGGTGCGATTGTAATCCTCGCTGGCGGTGTTGCTATTGTTGTTGCCACCGCCAACACCGACGCAGCTGCTGAGAGCACCAGCAAGACGAACTAAACGTACCCAACCCTCGTTGAGGAACCCTCTTAGTAGAGAGGAGTGTTCAACTAGCCGTAACACGTGCGTTGAGGTACAAAGGTCATTCAACACGCTCGCAGCTGTCCTGCTCAAATTATTAGAATGTGCGTGCGCCTTTGTTGACGTCTGCAGCACCTCGCTGAAAATTAGTCCCAGCGTTTGCTGAAGGGAAATGAATAGGAATGTGTGTTCCAAGGTGGGGAAGTGGTGCAAAATAGAGAGAGGAAAAGGTGAGAAGACTTTAAGTCGTAAATATGCTGTCCGCGTAGACGAGGGAGCTCGCTTGCCGCCAAAAAAATGTCTTTCACAACCATCCATCCCCCTTGCTCACCTCTACGTTGCTAGCATCGAAGACCTTTTCCTCGATGGCTTCATTGTTCACTAGTTTTGCGAGAATAGACAACGCCCCAATGACCTGCGGTACCGGGTTACTAGGCGTCAAAAGCCGCAAGAGGCTTCGAATTAAGTTCCGGTGAACATCATTTGACGTGGTTTTTACCGAAACCCTTGCGTTGCTCGAGTTCCGGAGGAGGATTGAGAGAATATTGCACGACAACAGTAACACGTCACTGATGTCCTTGGATTTGCTCAGCAAGGGAGACGTTATTATGTTGATACAAGTTGTAGTGATTGTCTGGCTTACCCCCGGGGGTATCTTGAAAGGGGCGAGCAACAGATGCCTCAAAGCATGACTCCGGACGGTGAGAAGGGAAGATATCACTGACAAAAGGTTGTGCTCCAGTGAGTTCTCCTCTTCCTTCTGGTCAGTTGTGGATGCTAGGAGTACCTTTACAGCTGAGCTGGCACCGATAACGACACCGGCAACTTTATTTCTTGCCCTCCCTTTCATCTCCCCTGTGCAATCTCTGAAGATTACATCAAACAAAATCAGAAGGTAACTCAAGATGTCTCCAGATGCGCCATCCATCCCAATTGCATCGAAAACATTCTGGCCGATCAGTCCTGGACTAAGACGGATAACAGCATACATGTCACTCACTGGAAAGAGCGAGAAGGCGATCGAGAGGAACTTGGTGATGACTTGCACCATCGTCTTGCTGCGGGCATTTCCGGTGAAAATATTGGAATCGTTCTGCTGAAGAACGGGCTTGGAGTGTAGCTCCAGACTCATGATCGCGACAACTGTCGCTTCAAAACACAAGTCGCTTTGGCTTCCAAAAATGTCACTTTCATTTCCTTGGGCATGAGATGATAAGAGAGAGCAGAGATCATCCAAAGGAACCCGGCTCTGAACATGGTACTGCGACGAACCGGTTAAGTCGCTCAATGCGCAAGATATATATAGCTGGAAGGTGTCCCTCAGTTGATCTTTGTCTGGCTTGCTGCGGCCACCAGCTCCCGTTGTTGAGGAGGAGGACAAAGAGGAATATGGAGAAGAGGTTGAATCATTTTCCGTTTGCATTGGGTTGTGATGCATTGTTTTTTTGTCCACCAAACCTACCCTCGAACTCTTGTTGTCTAGTTCTGTTGAACTCATGCCAAAGTAGTTAAGGTTCCTATGATTGATGACAAATGAGAGTCAAAAAAAAGTTTTGAGCGAATTTTTTAGATTTCGAGATTTGAACGACAAACGACAAACTAGACAGTCTGAAACAGAGTTTTTTTTCCAATGTTGTTAACGCTCCGCTAACAAGGCAGCACTTTGTAATTGAGTTCAATTACGGCAAAACTCTAGCTTTCTCACTTATTTAATATTCTTTCTTACACGGACGCTGACTTTCCATCTTTCCAACTTTCCCAAACTCCACCTCAACCAAAACAGCTACATTGTGTTGCACTTCCGTCACATTATCACGCACTTTCTCCTGAGTTCTTGGAGCTGGAGGTACGTTCCCACGCTCGCCCTCTCTAGGAGTAGTTCTGTTCTTCTGTCGGTAACTTTTTTAATTTCCTTGTTCACGTCCTTGATCCCATCGCCACTGTCAGTCAAGAGCTTGAACATGTCTCTGTTTGTTTGTTCGACCTCCTGCAATTTCATTGCGTTCGCGTGATATAGACCAATGATCCATAAGATGATGGTGCTGTTGCCCCTCATAGGTTTCGGTACCATGTCCAGGCCCTCATTGTTGCTCACATCAATTTCTCGGATATTTTTCAGCTCCCCAATCTCATGAGGTAGCTTCTGGACGCAATTATTCTGCAACCGCAAGACCTCTAGGCGGGTGCAAGAAGATATGTTTACGGGAACGTCAATAATCTTATTCTCCGACAGGTGGACTATTTTTAGGGCTTTGCACTTGCCTATGGTGGAAGGGATAATTTGTATGTGGTTCCCATTTGCCTTTTATAGTTGTGGTCATGTGTTTGTGTGATAATGTGATATGAAATAGAGATTAGTTTGTGTTTGTGTTTGTGTTTGTTTGTGTGTGTGAGAGAGATAGATTGATAGATAGAGAGAGAGAGCGCGCGCGAAACAGAATGAAAATAAGGAGTTACGATTAAGAAGAAGGATACTTACCTTGAGTGTTTGCAATTTTATAAGCCTACCGAGAGTCTTAGGCAAGGCGTCAATTTGGTTGCAGCTGCAGTTGAAGAGTTTTAATTGGTAGAGGTCGCCCAGCTCCTCGGGAAGATACGTGATGCTGCGTATTCGTTGCATTTGTGTTAGTGTTCGGGTTTGTGTAAGTGTTGGTTTTGATTCACGTTGAATTCATGTTCTTGTGAACCTATACTCCCACACATCATCGGATACTCAACATTAGAGCAACGAAATTTACCTGTTGAAGCTCACGTCCAAAAAAATTAGGGTCCTAGCCATCGTCCACACAACATCATCGACCTCTTTCCAAGCTCGGTAAGTGAGCTCCATTCTACCATCTTCATCTGGCTGCGGTACGAGATCTTCAAACTCCTCCATATTTTACGATGGAACTACTCTACGTTAATGTGCCGTGTGAAATGTTTTTTTGGTTATTATTAATGAGAAATAGTGCCACAGAATTAACACTCCGACAAACAACCAAAAAAGAGTTGGAGCATTTCATTCAAACATCAGGGAGGGGTATTTTTTCCCCTTTTCATCCCGCGGCATTGCATACACCTTCCTCTCTCCTATTTCCCCATTTCCCCTTCCCCCTCCCAAAACTCAACTCACAACTGCAGCATCCCCACAAACCACTTTTGAATACAATTCCGCTCAAATACGATTATACAATAGCGAACAACAATAAAAATTATGGAGGTCGTCGACCCCCATTCCGATGACTTTGTTCGTGCTCATGATGACGCGAACAACGCTGAGGAAAAGGGGGGTGATAGAAGTTACTACCAGAATATCCTCCGATGGGGTGAATTTGAGGTGGGAGGATGGAAGCCAAGCGGACGCTACGGGCACAATGCTCACATAGTTGGCGACAACCTGTACATGTTTGGAGGAATGGAGAGGTCAAATCGCGTGAACTCGACCATCGTGTTTGGTCTGAAGAATAAAAAATGGTCCCAGCCCACCTGTGATGGAACGGGAGGAAACTTACTCCCCAGCAAAGCAATGAAAAACAACTCCAATGATACGACGACGACGACGACGACGACGACGACTTCGAAACCAATTTCTCCGTCAAAGGTGGTGCCAAAGCGTGTCAAAAAGCAACCTCTCCCCCCACCTCGGATGCACGCTGCATCATTTGCTTGGGGAGCGACGATTTATATCCATGGGGGGGAGTCAGCTCTCACCAAAAACCCTGATGGCAGTCTCCAATACAATGCGCCTGGCATTGATTTTTACTTGAACGAGGGTGATCCCAATGATGCCTTCAGAAAACAACAGCAGTTTGTAGAGAGTACTGTTCTAAGCGACTCTAGGCCCCCACGCACTTGCCTTGACGACTGTTGGGCTCTCGACACGGCAAAGCAGCCACTTTTCTGGAGGAACATACCCTCGAAGCTTTCCCCCCTTCCCCGCAAGTATCACACTACTACAGTTGCCATGCATGACATGCAACCTGCTGTGTTGCTGTTTGGAGGGGCGCCTAGCGGTCGCAAGCAGCCGTCTAATGCTCTCTATTGGGTTCGTGTGAGTGATTTGGAGGGAACCGAGGGGGGCAGCACCGGAGCGGCCTCCTCTCGTATGGCTGTATGGCATCGAGCTGCAGCGAAAGGGACTCCTCCTTGTCCCCGCTACGGGCACACCGCTACTCGTCTCAGCAACGCAAATATTGCCATCTTTGGTGGCTGTACAGGAGATGGCGAGTTGCTCAATGACATAGCAATTTTGGATACTGAGGAGTTCACCTGGACTCTAATCACTAGCTGGATAGGAAAAGAGGTAAGTGGAACGATAATATTAAAAAGTGCACGACGATGCCGCGATTCCTTGCCTCTTTGAGTACTACTACTAAACCGCTTCGCCTACTCACTCGTCGGTCAACGAAGCCTGCACCGAGGTTCGGACACAATGCGGTTTGCTGCTCGTCGTTTGTGCCGGGCGAGAACGGCAACCCTGAGCGCGGCCTGGCTGATCACCCGGATGAACATACGCTCATAGTATTTGGAGGGGCATGTCGGAGCGGAAAGGATGACGAGAAGAGCAGGAAAAAATTCAAGCAGACAAGGAAGCGAGATGGCCACGTCGTATATTCTCATGATGTCACGGCCTTTGATTTTGTTAAAAACGAATGGAAGCTGATAAAAAGTGGTCACACATACCCTAACGCTCGCTATGACGGAACTCTTGCGGTCAGCAGCGAGTACGGCAGTGCCGCGCTGCTGGGACCTAGTGAACCACCTGCACCGATCTTGCGGGGAGTTGGTTTGAGCCCCGTCATTGAGCGAGACGGGGGGAGATATGCAGTATTGATGGGCGGTTTCAACAGTATGTATGTGAACAGTGAGCCGTGGGCGCTAAGCATGGAGTGGGAAATCGCCGGCTGTGGTCGCGTTGATCAGGCCGAGTACGAGCTCAGGAACGATGATATGGAGAGCTTGGTGGGCTACAGATATGACAGCAATATACGAACGACACGCGACGTTATTTCAAAGTCGCGCTCCACTGGGTTGATACAGTCTGCCAGTACACCGACCCTAGGTGCCGGCGTCAGCGCAGCTTCACTCGCGCCCAGCAACGCTTCCACAACAGTGCGATTTGGAGCCGGGACCAAGGATGGCTTCGACGAGATTGGCGAAGAGAATAACCCAACTCAACAACACAACAGAATGAATAGAAAGAAAAAAAACGGGACATTTCAGACAAAAAAAGAAGCCGAGCTGGGCGTGGACAAAGAGGCGATCGAAAAGGCGCTTATAAGCTACAAACGTGAGAAGATCATTGCCCAAAAGGCGGCCCAAGATGAGAAGGCGGAAAGAATTCGACTGGAGGAGATAATAAGCGACCTGCGGGAGAATATCGCTAATTTGGAGGAGATAGTCAAGGGGCTAAAGGAAGACCTTGAGGAGGAGGGGGAGAGGGACAAGACTACTATCAGCGAACAGAGAGCCGAGATTGAGATCTTGAAAGAATTGATCGAAGAGCAGCGGCACCTCATGCTCCAAATGGATTTAGCACGAATTGAAGAGATGGGCATCAATCGACACGCTCAAGGGGCTGCAATTGAAAACCAGCGCCATGTGGGACAAGATACGGTTGAAGAACATTTGTTGGTTCCGAGAATCAAAAAGGTGGACATTTTCGCTCAGGCTGATGTTCACGAGATTTCCTTGGCGAACGGTGAGGACTCGAAATCGACCACCTTGAGCGACATAAAGATGGCCGAAGAGAAAATGAAACAAACGAGGAGGGGCGAAGAGCTCGCGAAATATATGGCCGGCAAAACCCTTGACGATGAAGATGTTGTGAAGGTGGAGAATGAGTCCAATGCTGTGTTAGCTCCCGGCGATCATATCGTCGCCAGCAGTCCCCGCAAAGTCAAAATAAACTCCGGAAAGGGAGAAGGAGGCGTATCTTACGGTGGTGGAGGCAATCATCTTGGTAGTGAAACGGCCAGAGCCACTGTTGTTCCGGACTATGATCAGAGGCCTGATTCTTCTAATAGCAATTCAAGGACTGTCAATGCTCTCAGGAACGACGATCACAATAACAATGCCAAAGACGAAAGGGAAAACAACATCCGCAGCAATGACGGCGACAATGACAACACAGTGGCCGATGATGTGAACCCTTTCGATGACGCATTCGTTAATGTCCCAGAAAATACTGCCAGCTTCCCCATCCCCCCAGAACAACTCACCGAGACTGATACCATCGGCGACCTGGTGGCAGATTTTGGAGGAGGCAGCAATAATATAATGACACCGTCATCAACAATTCCTTGTGCTCCTCCTCAATCTTACACCGCTCGAACTGACATGAGCGAAATCAGTGACAGCGTTCTCGGTACACACCGTGACCATATGCAGGCGCTTTACGAAACTCGGCGTGAAGAAATGTTGGCAGGCGCCCCTCCCGTCTCGATTGCCCCAACAAAGCTTCGCGTCTGCGCTGCCGTGGCAATGCAGGGTTTGGTGAGGCGACGGCAGGCACACATGCGGATGAGTAAACTGAGGCTTATTGCCAAGCTTGATGCACAAAGAAAAGCCGAAGAATCTGCCAGGGAGGTCGAGAGCGAGGACGAGGAGTATAATGAGCTTGTTAGCGAGAACGAGAGCCTAGTCAATGACAATATCAGCATGCGGTACCAAATGCAGGCGATGCAACAGCAGCTAGATGCAATGACCAGAGAAAAGGCTGAAGCAGACTTGTTGGAGGAGTCGGGAGGAGCGCACCATGTCCAAAAGGAAAAGAAAAAATGAATTCTTCTTTCTCCGGTGATTTGCAGTAGATAGAGCCAGCAAACACTTACCCGGGCTTGTGTATTTGAAAGAATTTAGTAAATGGTGTTTTTATCGCAAACAAAAAATTCAGAGAAAAAAATTAAAAAATTGTCCAAATCATCAACATTACAATACTTCAAAATTTTCAACGCCACGTAGCTATTTTGTGCTCAGTCCGGGTATCGGGGCGAGGATAGCGCGCCCACCAGGTCTATATTTTTTCAAGGATACACGTTCTATAGACTTCTTCTGCTCGCTAATCATTATATCCTTAAGGCTCGTCTTGTAACTCGACTTTCCACCTTGAGCAAGAGAAACATGAGAACCAATTCCGCTGGCGGCTGTGCGCATCCGAGTGTCCTGCGGGATGAAGTGCCGTGCGTTTCTGGATGTATTGTTCGAGAATGCACTGAGATCACATTTCAGCGAGCCACCAACTGAAGCGTCTCTGTGAAAGAATTGTACAACCTCGGGGAGGGTTCTCTCAATTACTGGTTCGCTACTCTGAACAAGCTCCTTCTCCTTCTTCTCTAGTGTCCTATCCAGCTTGATTTTCTCTAGTATGCTGGTCGTTCTCTGGGGGCTGACAATCATCTTGCCTTGATCCCTGGCTTGCATAGTCCTTCGTTTCTTTTTATCTTTTTTCCTTTCATTTCGCCACCTTTCGCTGTGAAACTTCATCTTATCCGATGCGTGTTCCTTCATTCTATTGATTGTATCTGTGCTGAACTTAATGCTGTTAATAAAGTCTTCTTTTGAGACCTGATAGCAGATACACTCGCTGCTATTTGCAACGCTATCGAGAGAGTGTTTTTTGATCCCATTGAAAAGCTCGATGTCGCCGATTAGGCCCCCCGGCCCGATTCTACTTAGGATAGCATTAGTGCCCCTCCCCCCCACTATGACCACCTCTCCTTGCACGACTACTGTTAGCATTTTGACCGGATTACCCTTTTCTGCGACCTTTTGCGACCGCTTGAATACGTGTATTGTCATTTTGTTACTGCAAAAAAAATGAAAGACAATGGACGACAAATGAACGAAATTTTGTTGGGGAAAAGAGGACGAGCAGAGCAGTGTGTTGGTTTTGTTTCAGCCTCATAGCAACTGTCGGGGAAGCATGTTACTTCGCAACCAAACAAGAAGATTACTCCCAAACAATTGGTTTGCAGCTCTCCTCTCGCTCACTCACCTCAGGTCCTCGATCATGTCGAGGTTCCACTTCGAAAAGAGTGGGTATTTCAATAATTGTTTGTTGATAGTGGCATGGTCTGATTTATTAGCGTGGTAATTCCTTAATGTCCTCTCGTAAAGGTCCTTCTCGACTACACAGAGCTGAGCCTTGCTGCTGCAGCAGAAAGCACTCGTCGTTCTATTCTGGTAGTTATTCATCATGGACAATTCGCCGAATGCTATTCCCGCTGGTAAGTCTTTCAGTACCTTACCGATGTTACTATTTACAAGCCATTCCACTTTCAAATAATGGTTTGGGTATTCGTCGCGCTCGAGGCGCATTTTTAGGACTTGTTCAGGGCTCTCCTGAATGGCCAACCGAATCGAACCCTCCAAAATAATGTAGAATTTATCTCCGGGATCTTCCTGCAGAAATAGTACCTGTTTCGCAGGTTGTGTCATACGAGTTGAGAATCGCAGATTATATAGAGAGTAAGTTGCAGTTCGGTAAGTGGTTCGGAAGGGAATAGGTTTGTCAGGCGAACAAAAACAAGAGTCGCAAAGTATGCGAGCAATCTAGTTAGCAAAAGCAGGCGACGTGTAAAGCACGCGCTTACGTGGTCGCTCTACGTGTGGCCCACTGCTTTGCTCATGAAAAAATAATTAATAATCTCTGCACACAGTTCGGCGCAGTTGAAGGATGACTTAAACAAAAAATCTCACCTCTCCTTCCTCCATTTCTATACTTCCCATGTGTGTGCACATGTGGTTGAGCGTTTCAGATGGAAGGTCTTTGGGGAAAACCTTGCTATTAAGCATCCAGTCAACCAGGGTCTTTACCTGAGCAAGAGTGCGAGTCTTTGTTTGCATTTTCAGGAGCTGTTGGGATTCTAAGCGAATGAGTGACTTACGGCGATTTTCCTCGTCTATGAAAGGCAGGTTAGCAGACGCAGAGAAAAATGTGCGAGAAAAAAATAATACGGTCGCAAAGTAGTAGCTGAAGCGCATTGAAAAGACAGGCAGAAAAGTAGATGCGAGAGAAGGAAAAAACAACTCACATCTCTTCACCTCCTTCGAATTCCTCACAAAGGCCCCCCAACCATTCTGTAGCATATCAATGTTTCTATTCTGGATTCTTTTCTGAGCCTTTGCGAACATGAGGATGAAATGTGACTTATTATCTGAGAGAAGAACGTCCATTTTTGCGGCACGCTTTACAACAGACACACGACGACTAGGAGCATCCGGGGAGAGAACCAGAGAGGAGCGAAGCTTCATATTTTGGTTCAAAGAGCTACTTCTTTTGAACGTGAATATGTCCAGGGAAGTGATAATATACACACTCTTGGGTCCTTTGTCTCGAAGATTACGATGTACAATGCCCTGTTGCAAGCTATTTCTTAATCGACACCTTTCTGTTGAGAGGGTTTATAATTTGTGTTAGGGTATTTCACCAAGTTTTTAAGGCGCAAGAGATCTTACTACACAACGAAAGAAGTGTGTTTCTCCAATTACTGACTCAAAACCGCTTTTTTCTTTGGAAATTTGGTGCAAATACTACTGAGATCGTGAAATCGCTTCTGGTTCTGGTACCATATCATACCAATACCTCCAGAATACCAGGTAGCTATTTTGGTGATGATATTTGTTCTTTGTGAGGAACATTTACCTATGTTAAAATGGAAAGAAACACTTATTCGCCGCCTCCGGGTGAGTATCGACCATCAGTAGACTCAATTGACGACCAGTTCAGGGAAGCCTTGCACTCAGCACCAGTTGTATCTCCGACAAAAAATTGCAAGAGTGAATTTATTCATGATGATAGCAAGGATAGTTTGTACAGAAAATGTAGTGATAGAGAGCAGTCGGCGGTTTCCTTACTATCAGCCGGGCGTCATTCAGTTGACTACGAGTTCAGGGAAGCATTTTACAAGGATAAGACTATGTTTGACAAAAAGAAGGAAGATTCTTCCAGAAAAAATGAAGAGAATGCAGACAATGGCGATAATGATGATGGTGATGGTGATGATAAAAATGACGAGATCGATGTAATTGTCATGCCACGGTCTACGACATCTTCTTCGGTGTCTCCCCGCTCGATATCTTCCCTTTCCTCCACAGATGTGAGAAGGTTTAGCTCTCTTGATGAAGAAACCCAAAATAAACTTGCATTGAATTTGGCTGCCGCCCCCCGCCCCAACCTTCCCCGTGAGTCCGTGGGAATGGATGCTGCTTACCTTGCCTCCCTTGCGTTGCAGTCGAATCCATCGCTTCGGGGAGCTGAGCTGCTCAAGACTCTGGCGGAATGCGAGAAGGAAGCCCAGATTTTGAATGACAAAGCCAGGGGAATTCGACGGAGGGCGGGAGTGGATGCTCATCATAGCATCACCGGTGGCACTGTGAAAAATGGTTGGGTCGAGAAAAAGAGCGGGGGTAGGTATTTTAGCAATGAAATGACAATGGGGGGATTTCAAAGGAGGTGGTTTGTTCTGAAGGACAGCTGTCTCGTGTATTATGGCAGCGAAATCGATACGAAGCCATATGACGCCATCATTTTTGACAGAATGAGCGATGTCGTGACTGTCGGAGGCGACAGCTGCGAGTTCGAAGTTCTGAACAGCAGCAGGTGCTTGACGCTCAAAGTCGGGAGCAAGAATGAGAGAGAAAGTTGGTGCACCGCAATTGCAAATACGTTGAAACTCTGCGAATTCACAAAGCAGCACCCCTTTGGATCATTTGCACCGATGCGGGGGTCAATGTCTATTGCGCCCCTGATCAACGGTAAAGAGTATTTTGCGGCGGTTGCGAGGGCTCTAGAATCAGCCCATGATGAAATATTTATTGCCGGATGGTGGGTTCACCCCGATTTGTTGATGCGCCGAGGGTGTGGGAGTGGGGGCGGGAATGGGCATGAAAATACTCTCAGGAGCATATTAGCTGAGACCGTCAAGAAAAATAACGTCAAGGTGTACATCCTCCTGTACAAGGAGCAGTCCATTGCGATGCCCAACAATTCCATCTTTGCTGAGGAGGAACTCAAGTCAATCGCTCCCTCGAACGTTTTTGTTCAGGTGAGAGCAATCATCACAAGCAAAAGCGACACGAATTGCGCAGCGCTTAACTCTAAGCTCACACGATGTGTAGAGACACCCCCATGCATTTGATGTCGCAGCGACATTCTGGAGCCACCACGAAAAGATTGTTGTCGTAGACAGGAGGGTGTGTTTTTTAGGAGGGATGGACATCGCACCGGGGAGGTATGATGACGAAAACCACCCGATTTATTTTTCTGACGACGACGAGAGGGCTGAAGTGTTCCCCGGGATTGATTATTGGAACCCACGGGCTGTCGACTTTCAACCGAAAGGCTGCGGGGCAAAGTCACTCTCCAAAGATGCATCACCCCCTTTCGACCCCGCCCAACGCCCTCGGATGGGGTGGCACGACGTGTCTATCATGATTTCGGGCGGTGATATGGTTTCAGACGTTTGCCGCCACTTTATACAGCGTTGGAATTTCACCAGGGGCAAAGTGCTACCGTGTATTCTCCCCCACACTCAGGGTGTTGTAAATGCTGGTGGCGGAGACGCCCTGACAGTGGGAGGCATATTAGACCTTGAGAATGGAATTGGTGGAGAGGAACACCTTGTCAACGGACAGGTTGTCAGGTCTGCTTACGTGACTTGTGGGCAAAAAAAGAGAGAGAGGTGAGCGCGCTAACGAGAGCAAATTGTGAGGAGGGGAGGGACTCTCATTCCTCCGCCAATGAGAGTGGTTTAATCAATCATCCAGAAAATGTGCGCGGAAGACAACCCGAAAATGTTGTCGCTTGCAACATTAACCTTTTTGAACCAAATCTAACATCCCTTCCTTTCTTTTGTTGACACCTTTCGGTGCAGGAGCCTCTGCAACTCAATGGTGCATTTGATCGACAACGCTCATCGGTTTGTGTACATTGAAAACCAGTATTTTTGCGCTGGTTTTTGCGAGAACGAAGATTTGGATGTCGCCACTGGAGATGATTTTGATGCGGAAGAGAGTATTGACGGGTCTGAGCTTATCAAGAATTCTGTTGGACTTGCAGTTGAACGGAGGATCACGGCAGCCATCAAAGCGGGTGAACCGTTCAAGGTAGTAGTTGTACTGCCTCATCTTGCATGGGAAGGCAACTCTATCCAGAGCGCGATTCTCGGTTTCCAGCAAGCTACCATAAGAAGACTATTCGGAAATCTTCGACGCAGTTTTCCGGATGTTGTTGATTGGGCCGAATATCTGAGTTTTTACAACCTCAGGACATACGGGATCACAGAGAAGGGCGCAGTCATGGAAGAAATATATGTTCACGATAAGCTCATGATTGTTGACGACAGAATTGTGCTGATAGGAAGCGCAAACATCAATGACAGGTCGCTGCTTGGCCACCGAGACTCGGAAATAGGGGCAGTCATTCATGACGTTCAAACTGTCGACTCGAAAATGGACGGAAAGCTGTGGCAGGCGGGGAAATTTGCCCGTAAATTGAGAGTACGGCTCTGGAGAGAATGCATGGGGTTAGGGGAGTTAGACGAGGTCTTATTTGACCCCATCAGAGGATGGAAAGAATTTGATAGGAGGGCGAAGAAGAACAGAGCCGTGTATGAGCGATGCTGGCCAGAGACAATGTACAGCGATGCCATCAAATCAATTTCACCAGAACTATCTTTGGGGGGTAACAAATTTGTCGTGGAGGAATCGGTTCTCAATGATCTCAGAGAGGGGGTAGACGGTATTGTTGTTTCTGGTGCCGTCGGTTTTTTGAAGGAAGAAGATCTCAGACCAGAGTTCGGCACGAAGGCCTATATGTTGCCGAGCAGTTTCTTCATTTGAACAGCACCATAATAATGCTAGTTTTTTTGGTTAGATAATTAGGTTAGATATAAATAGGACATAATGCGACTTAGCTAAAACGGTTATCTGCCTTTTTGTTCTCCCTTTGTTTCCATATTTCGGTGGCTTGCGATTTGGCACGACAAAAATGGAAATGTTTTTCAGATCTGAGAGACACACTTGGTTCAGTCGTTCTCTGATGACGACAGCACCTTTGTTACAGGAGACACTGAGAAGGAGGATGACAGCGCCAGTAGAAAAGCCAAACTTGAAAACATCGAGAAAAGAGACGACTATCAAGTCCACAAAACACAACAGACTAATATACAAACAGGAAGAACGAAAAAGAATCGACAAGCATTGGTGAGTCTGATCTGAGTCTACCGTAAGTACAAAAAAGCGAAAGGCGCAGCATGTAAATTATTGATATGGAGAGTTATATCCCTTCAAGACTGCACCGCAGCAACGTTTACATTCGTCACAAAGGTTGTTTCTGTGCCGGGCAACCTGTGAAGACTCACTGAAGAGAACATTATACTGACAACAGGAAATTGATTGTGTTTGTGTTTAAGTAAGTCAAGATTAAGAGAGCCTAAGAGTTGAATTAGGGGAGGTAGAATCCTTTTTTGCCACAGTAGGGACCCTACACACAAAAAAAACATTTGAAAAAGAGGCAAAAAAAATCGAAAAAGTTAAGGCAAAAGTTATTTGCGAGGCGCTAAGGGCACAAGACTCGAAAAGAGTAACAGACTTGTGAGAGAGGGACACACACACACAGAGAGAGAGGGACATATATTGGCTACCCCTACCCCCTACCTGACTGAGACCCAAGTGTTCTTTCCTTGAAATAAATATGCTGAACGAGGATATTGGGGGTGAATACCAGTCACTGCCGAGCGCCGCTGAACCTGATGTGTACACAGATGGCGGGGTTGGCTCATACAATGTGATTCCCCGTCGGGCCCGTCGTCGTCAGGCGTGTTCAAGCATATGCTGTTGTCTTTTGGTACTGACTTTTATGCTTACGTTCTTCCTGGTACCGAGAGATCCTCAGGTATCCTACGTCGAAACGGAACCCTACAACATCACCACAAAGACTCTCCAACAGATTTTCACTTTCAAGAACAATAATTACTATCACATGGACTGGAGCAACCTTCACCTGGAGGTACAGCTCTGCACTTTTACGGACCCGGACGCCTGGTTAACGGCCGAGTGCGAAGTGAACAATCCGATCGCAGTGTACGACTACCAGGACTCTTTCTCGACGAAAATGCAAGGCTCTGTCGATCTGCTTCTGGACTTTAACACGTCCCTGGCCACGCCGCAGCAGGTTGTCACCATCGCAACTTTGTGCAGCCCGTACAACAAGAACTCGGTCATCGCTTTTCGGACGGTGGGGACCATTGACGCGAAACTCTCTAACGGACACAGTTTCGGGAACAGTGAATTCTCTCACCTTGCCTTGGTCGGCTGCGCGTAACAGTACAATTTCAGAGTGTGCTGTTGTGGCTTATATATTTTTAGACTTAAATAGTTTAGGATTTTGTGATACTTTGCGAGAAGCAAACGTTTATCCGAAAAAATAAAACATTCAAAAACCTTTTAGCATTACTACAACCCCGCACACTTTAGCCTAGAACTCTCCCCCTCCCCTGAGCGTTATGGTGTCGCCTTCTTTGTACACGCTATCATATTCTTCGACCGCCCCCTCATTGTCGCTGTCATATATGGAGTCTTCAAAATCCCCAAGCTCCCTGAACATGCAACCCCCGAATTTAAGGAATAACACCTCAATGAGCCCCTTGGAAGAGGTGTTGTGCTTGGGGTCCTTAGTGATGTCAAGGTCAGCATGGCTGCCCTGGTGCATGTCCTGTTTAACACCGAGTCCCCCCGCTCCCCTCCTCATCCTCTCGTCTATCGCGTGGTGTCCGAACTTGAGGAGCGTCCACGACGTGACACACGCGAGCACAGCGCCCGTGAACAGGTACCCGCACTCAGGTCCGAGAGTTGCAACCACGTCAAAGCAAACGTCGTCCCCCTCAAGTTTCGCGTCGAAGAACTGCTCCAGGACGCTATTTATAGCGTCGCACTTGTCTCCGATTATGAAAGCGGCAAACTGGCTGATCTGTAAGATTGCGCAGGCAACGGAAATCACGAATACCTCGATTGCGGACCACGCATTGGTGATCTCCGCGAAGACGAAGAGGAGGACCTGCTGCTTTACGTTCAGCTTCACCAGCCATAGGGTGAGCATCGTACCGAGGCACAGGAATGGCATACCCAGGGCGAATAGATAATAGGTCGTCTCGATCCAACGGATTCCGAAATTCTCTGGGTCCTCGACTGATTGGGGTATTCGCTCCCCCAGGGATACCAGAGAGAAAGACTGGGTGGCGCCGTCCCCCAGAACGAGGCCGGCGGCTCCCTTAAACTCAAAATTGAAGCTCTCGGTACACACCCCGATGCCGAGCAAGACTATTGCGAATACTAGCAATGAGAAGAGGGTTGACTGAGCGAATCGAGTCAAGCGAATCTTCTTCGTCCCGCCCAATATGGTAAAGACATGAGCCTTCAAGCTTTCCTTCCGCCCGCCGCGAGGGATCTCATAGTTGGCGACGGCGTGCCTGTGATATGCCAGAATGATGTGCCCCATTGCCAAGCTCGTCATGGTGGCAAGTAAGAAACCGTAAAACCCAAATTCAGGGGTAACGAAGACGTCTATCGTCAAAAAGCTCGGAGTCGCCTCGATTTTGTCTAGTGACAAGTGAAAGCGGAACGCCACCATCATTAGAACAAGGACATAAGTGTCAACTAAAGAGTATTTCCCCAGAGCATCAAGCCACATCAGCAACTGTTCTCTCTTATAAACAGGCAACACGCTGGCCGGTGCCATCCAACTGAACAACATGAGCAGCAACTTTAAATAAGGCCAGGCGCCGCTGAAGACCCCAATCATAACAGCTAAAATATACACCTTGGCATCCCACATGTCGTGCATTGTATTGCCTAGGCTAAAGCTGAAGAGAGGGGGTATCACTATGGTTTGCTCATCGGTCTCGACCTTCATCCCCACCTCCGCTCCGACGCTCAAATTGCTGATTAATAGCAGTACAATCGTCCCGATGATGACTACAGGAACGCTAAAGCCCAGAACCAGTCCTACGTTGGGGTGGTACATGAGGGATTGTCCCCAGCCTCCGCTATCGCTGCTTGTTGCAGACGCATCAATGTTTGAGTCAGCGCTGCTGCCACTGCCCCCAACCCGGTCGATGAGCGGATGGTCTAGACCCCCGCCATCGACCCTGCTTCCCTCATCAAACGCATACTGTGGACGGTTCTTGGAGAGAGTCGCGCTTTGGTCACTGCTGCGCCGCCCTGACAAGGTCGACAATGACCTTGTCCTTCCTCTGTTTTTCTGAATATACACAAAAACGAAGAGAATGGAGCAGCATGTGTACCCTAACAAGGCCATCCCACTTTTCCACCATAAAACCTTGTTCGTTGGATCGTCGGAAGGAATTGGCTCGCCGGCGCAAATATAAGGTGCCTCATATAGCTTCTGGCGAGCATAATCATTGGCAGAGTTCAAACCGGTCAAGATGGCCGATTTCATCGCCTGGTTGATTAGCGCCGTAGTCTCTGTGCCATTCCAAACGTCTCGCTTTACCTTGCCCTCATGGTCCACAACAACAACTGCCTCAAAAGCGCCCATGTTTATGCTCCCACCGTAGAGCTCAAACGAGTCGACCGCTGAAAGAAGGCACTCCCTTGTCGCCAGATCGCCTATTTTCAAACTGTTCAAGCGGTTGGTGTCGATCTCTGATGACAAGCCGAGCGAGATTCGGAGGTCGGCCAATGATACTGAGATGTTGAAAGTGTCCCGGACTTTCTTGGCAGGAAAGTCAAGATCTACAGTCACTCCAATGGTCATTGGGTGACAATTGTTGTTGTGAAGGTTGTCCAAATACGAGCACTCTCCCAGTGCCATTATATTATTCATGTGATAGTGGTCGATTTCTGGCACGAGAAGCTGGAAATCAGTGAAATATCCGACGTCGGGGCCCCAAACAAGGTCGCGAACATCGAGATGAATCCCATAACCGTCAAACACAAAAAGGTCACCTTTAAGTTTCCCTAAATCTTCAAGAATTTCGTGACTGCAAAGCAATAGACTATTGATTCCGTCGACTCCAAAGTTTTCGTTCACAGCTGCGTTAATGTTGGCGATAAAATCATTCTCATCAAAGTGTATGTAACTCTTGTTCTGGTAAGTTTTGGGGGTGTCAGGGCAAGGGCTGGAAGGGTTGTCTGTATTCTCTTTGGTCGTAGAGATGGCCTTGTGCAAGATATTATTGACTGTACGGCGGACAGGGCCCTGCAGAATTCCATAAATTGAGTCAGTGACTAGTTGGTTGTAGTCGTTGACAAACAAGGCGATTGTGTCGTCGATGAGCTTGTCCAAAGCGGATTCGAGGGGTTTGCCGATTTCAGCGTCAGGCAGAAGATTGATTGCAGATATCTTCATCGAGGCTGTAAGGTCAGTGAAATTCGCCGTATATAATGTGGATAGAAGACATGGCCAATATACTGAAGTTTTGTTAGTGTACATCAACTGGTAGACGGTCAATTCCTCAATGAAATCTTTCTCCACCGCAAGTAATAGTACCCCAAGAAGTTCGACGTCGCTGAGAATCAAATCGAGGTGAAAGCGTTCCTCGAGGGGTGGGCCGACAATCATTCCGCCGGGGATGGAAGAGACTTGCAGAGCGATGCTCAAAGTGAGGTTGAGCTTTTTCATACCGACCCCAGTGGAAAGTGAGTGCTCGTCGCGAGGCTCCAATATGGTTAAATTGGTTAAAGAGTTGATCCCACTGATGTTGAAGACGTCGAGAGATAATTTCAGAGCCCCCACGCCGTCAATGATGATATTTGCAGACGTTGAGTTCAGCGGGATCGAGATTTCCCCATCGGTGAGCTTTGTAATGATCCCGTTAATGCCATTTTTCGGTAGAGTGTTGCCGTCGCACTGCGGATCATTGTGATCACGTTCATCGTAATGTAACGCAGCGAAAACTTCCACAGATTCAGTTGCAGAAGATTTTGTCGAAGGCGTAGGAGGGCCCAAATGACTCTCCAGGAAACCATTCATATTGAGCAAAAAATCCTGCACCTTTCCAGCATCCGTCCACCTCACAAGGTCTTCTTCCGGAAGCCAACCTATTTTATCCGGCCCGTTCTCTATCACCTTCAAAATGAACGTATCCATTGCCAAAATTGCTTTTGTCAAAGTGCTGTCTAGTTTGACAGAAAGAGGGTCACAAACCTTAGTAGAGAGAAGGTCTGTCATGTAGTCGGCGATGGGCGACCGGAATAGGTCGGCAAGGACAGCAGTGATGCTACCTGTAAACTTGAGGGAGCTTTTGGGAATAACAATTGACGTACTGCAGTCAGTTACATTGCCACCAACACTCATGTAATTTGTGGGGTCTGACTTAAAGAGGACCGAGAGATCAATCGAGCTATCTTGAATCTCCATCGTTACGTCACCGTGAAAACCTCCAGTTACATGATAGTGCCCGCCACAGGCAGCAACGAGCCCGCTAGCCGAGACCGAAAGCGTTTGCGAATTAGGATAAGAAGATGCGATTGTCTCAATCCCAAAATGCTCACAGTATAAAGAGCTGATTGTTATTGTTGCAAAACCTTCCTTAACCTCGATATCAGGGACGTTAATCTTCAGGTTGTAAAGCCAACAAGCCAGCGGATCATAGGAAGGGCCAGGCTCGCAGCTTTCCGGACCTGTTGTTTCGACTGATTGTGTGGTTAGAGATGAAGTGAAAATCGGAAATGAGGTGGAAGGGTTTGAAAGAGGAGGAACAGTTGGGTATACAGGTAAGAACAACGACAAGAGGAGGAATGCTAGCATTGTGTTTTTTTGGAACGTGGGGGGGAGGAGAGGGTCCAATGGTTGTTGTGGGGACTTCAGGTGGGAGGAGGAGAAGGAACCTGTTTATTCTAATATATTCGGTCCAAGCCAGAAATGAGAAATTAAGTAGCAGGATGAAATAACTAGGCGCCAGAGGGTGTCAAGATGAACTATAGTGCGTCTCAGAGAGGCACAGGGTGTTTCAAGTGCTTTTAAAAATTCAGAATTCATCGCCTCTAATTCTTCGATTTCTCTCCCCCTCCCCTTTGATTCAAGAGTCTGATCCCACAAAAACGAACAAACCTTGTTTGAGAAACATCTTCAAGAGTAATATGGCGCCAGTCAATAAGGTTTGTTACAGCTATCGTTTTTCTGGCTTGTAAAAACGTCTCTTCCTTGCTCGTGGGTGGGGGGTTCGGGGGGGTTGTGATCAGCTTCTGCTGTTTTCAGGGTCGCTTGTATTTACTTCAAGGCTTGTCGATGTTTATGAGCGACGACTTGGACCAAGCCAAAAATATTGGCTTCCGCGGAGAGGGGATGTATAGTGATGCTTGCCGGGTGCCTCTTTCCAATAGAATTCCTCCTGTTGCCCCCCAGCCCTATCTTTTGTTTTGTCGTTTTTGCTGTACACTGGCACCGTTTAGGCTTGCTGACACCCACGCTTGCGTTGCATTGTTTTTACACTTTACTTGCACGTTCCCTCACAATTATATGCCGAAATCCTCTGTACCGCCCAAAAGCCAAAGCATAAGGGAAAGGCTGTGGTTGCTGGCGGTATTTCTGGTGTACTTGAAATTTGCTGCACTTACCCTACAGAGTACGTGAAGACTTCGATGCAGCTTTCGACACAAAGAGAAACAATTTCTTCGATTGTGAAGAAAACTGTCAAGGAGAGCGGCACGATTGGGATGTACCGCGGACTGGGGAGCATGGTTTATTTTGCTGCTCCCAAGGCAGCAACACGTTTTGGCGCATTCGAAACTGCCTCGGGTTTTCTTTCTACGGAAGTTGGCGGAGATAAGTATGGTTTGGGAAAGGCGAAGGGATTCGTGGCTGGACTTGCGGCTGGAACTCTTGAGGCCATTTTTGTCACCACACCTCAGGAGACAATCAAGGTGAGACTGATTAATGATGCCTTTAGAACTGATGGTCCCCCAAAGTACAATAATTTTTTCCACGGTGTGAAAACGATTGTGGCCGAGAATGGCTTGGGAGGAATCTATAAGGGCGTCACACCCTGCATTGTTAAGGTTTCGACGGCGCAGGCATTCAGATTCGGAATTTTTCAAGTGGTCCCTATAGAGTATCGGAATACGCCGCTGAAGGCGGCCCTAAGCGGTGCAATGGCGGGGGGGGCTAGTGTATTGGCGTTCCAAGGTATTGACGTTGTTAAGAGTCGCATGCAGGGCCTCGACGCGCACATGTACCGGAATACAATGCATTGCGTCAGTGAGATAATGAGGAACGAGGGTCCACTCGCTTTCTACAAGGGAGTCTTGCCAAGGCTCACAAGAGTCTGTTTGGAGGTTGGAATTACCATGAGCCTGTACGGCGAAGTTGTTAAAATGCTTGACAGTGTTTGGGACACAAGTCACGTCAATTGAATTGAGGTGGAAAGCTTGTAGGAAAGACAAGGTACAACAAGCCTCTCACTCAGGAAGATGTTAGCACTTGATATTTTTTTAGGAGGTGAAATGAATTTTGGGGGGAGACATAGGCAAGAGGTAAAGATCCATGCATCACGCACCCACAAACGAAAGACCAAAAGACCAAAAGAAAAAAAGACAAAGACAACGACAGGAAAGGGGAAGAGAGCAAGGGTGGAACGCTTTAAATTATTGATAAGAAGAGAGAAGTCGGTTTCGCCGATACAAAACGAGACCAACAGATATCGGCAATTTCTTCCATTATCGGTCTACCCATTAATTCAACGCCCCTCCATCTCGTCACAAGCATCATCAAGTCTCTCTAACTCTGCGGAACTCAGTTTCCACCCCAAACAGTCCACAACCTCGTTTGCCTCGTCGTTGCGGGATACCCCACAAAGCGGTACGGCCCCTTTAGCTACAACCCAGTTAATAGCCACCATGCTGGTCGTTATCTCAGGAACGGGGAAGTTCTTCCTTAGATTTTTTTCTGCGGAGTCATGCTCATCCTTAAGGCGACTCTGCACCATAATCGCTACTTGGCGAAGTGCGTTGTGGAGCGGTGAAAGGGGGTCGAGTTCATTAAAGGAGTATTTGGGGGTACCAATCTTCCCACCGGTGGGATTCATTGCAGTGTATTTCCCACATGCTAATCCACCACCAAGTGGTTTAGCAGCTAAAACTACGATTCCGAGCCTTTTGCAAGTCTCAAGCGTGCCGTCAAACATCGCCTTCCTGTTTAAAAGGCTGGAAATGGAAGGACGGGTAAATGGATGGATGAATGGATGAATGGATGAATGGATGAATGGATGGAGGGAGGGGGGGAGGGAGGGGGGGAGGGACGGACTGCTGTGAATAAAAAGTCTAACGAGATGTTCAGCAGCGCTAGTAACGCACCTGAATTCGATCTGATTCGACGCAATTTCCAGGTCTTGAGAGGCAAAGAGTTTCGCCATGGACATTAGCTTCTTCCCATTGAGGTTGGCGACTCCAAAATGGTTGGTAAGACCACGGTCCCTCGCAAGTTTTAGCCCCTTGATTATTTTTCTTTGGCCACCGATATACGGGAAAGGGAAAGGGACCTGGTAAAGATCAACATAACCGACAGATAGCCTATCGCAAGAGTCCTGTATCGCCTTCAGGATCCCACTGCTCCCCCTTCTCCCCATAAAGTTCATCCAACTCCATGAAATTTTCGTTCCTTTGACAGTGGCAATTCCTTCCAGATCAATATCCCCAAACTTCCCGATTAGCTCCTCGGACGACTGACCCGAGCTAAGGGAAGATAGGCCGTAAATTTCAGATGTATCCACGAACCGAATGCCAGCCTTTGTAAGGGTGGAATAGACTAGGCTCAAATCGCCAGCATTGTAAACACCAGGGTTGGCATTCTTGTATTTCTTGGTGATTTTAGTTTTCGTGGTAAATCCTCTCTTCTTGTCACCCCATGATAGCGTACCAATGCCAATGCCGTTGGGTACGACGAACTTGGTGCCGCTCTCCTGTGAGAAAGACTTCAACGAATTCTGCTGCTTATTGAGGGATGCTAGGGCATCCTCAAACTCCCCTCTGAGGCTGGTCCGTGGGGCTGGCTTTTGAAGCACCAAAAAAGGGAGAGTAAGCGTCCCAAGGAGAAGGAAAGTAAAGAGGACGAGTGAATGGAGCATCCCACCAATGGAAAGGTGACAACACAGGACAGCAAAGAGACCAAAATAAAGGCTTATTCAGGATTTTTTGCTTTTTTATTGGATAAATGGTGCATTCAATATGGTAGGTAGGCGAAGAGATAAAGAATTAACAGAAACGAGCGCAAATTTCAACAAGAGGGATTTTTGGATGTGGCGAGAGTTCGAGAGAGCATATTGTGATATCAGTCCCTCCTGATTTACGCTGTCTTTGATGAGTGGTCTAGACGCATATTACGATGATCAGGTCTCATCCGCACAGGCTTCGTTAAAAATGCGGTCAGAGTTGAGTATATTTTGCAGTCATGAGCGGGAGTTTTGTGTTTGGTTTGTTTGTGGGAGACTGGGGCTGATTTGAGTCCGTCTCGAGTCCGTCTCAGAGGTGATAATGCCATTTTCTCGGGCGATAATAGTTGTGTTGGCCGAATATATTGTGCGATTAATGATGTTGCTTTGGGCCCGTGTTTATAATGACAATTTTGATCTTGAGAGAGTCAGCTGACGGCAGCTGTGAGAGTTTTGAGTACTGTTCATTCTAACACACACACCACTCGTGCAGAAATCTTCTGAGATTGAAGGCGCAACGGAACGAGCTAAATCACCGTGTCAGACTGCTTCGGGAGGAGCTCCTGCAGCTCCAGGAGCCTGGAAGCTATGTTGGGGAGGTGATAAAGCAGATGGGGCAGAAGAAGGTCCTTGTGAAAGTGAACCCTGAAGGGAAATACGTTGTAACTGTGGATGATGGAATTGACATGTGAGTGCGATCGGGTGAATTGGAGGCTGATGATGCTCGCAGTACAGCCATACTGGTGTGCTCATCATTCTATTTTGACAGAATGCTGGTTATTTCTGGCACTTGTTCTTCTTGTATGGACCTAGCTCACAAATCCGCTCTGTCTCTCGGTTTTTCTCTGCAGCACTGAATTGAAGCCAAACACTAGAGTCGCTCTGCGGAATGACAGTTACCAGCTTCACCGGATTTTGCCCACCAAGGTGGACCCTCTTGTATCTCTCATGAAGGTGGAGGCTGTCCCTGATTCGACATACGACGTGATTGGCGGACTGGAAAAACAAGTCATGGAAATCAAGGAGGTAATTGAACTGCCCATCAAGCATCCAGAGCTCTTTGAGAGTCTTGGTGTTGCTCAGCCCAAAGGGGTGTTATTGTATGGCCCTCCAGGAACAGGGAAGACTTTATTGGCCAGGGCGGTCGCGCACCACACAGACTGTACCTTTATTCGTGTCAGCGGTGCGGAGCTTGTACAAAAGGTGAGTTGCGCAACTGCATTTTAAAGAAGCGGCATTCAATTTTCGGTAACTAACGAATCTGTTCAGTACATTGGTGAAGGAAGTAGGATGGTGAGGGAACTGTTTGTAATGGCAAGAGAAGCAGCCCCCAGTATTATCTTCATGGACGAGATTGACTCTATTGGAAGCAGCAGGGGTGGTGGAAATGGGGATAGTGAGGTGCAGCGAACCATGCTCGAGCTGTTGAATCAGCTTGATGGCTTCGAGCCCGCTCAAAATATCAAGGTCATCATGGCCACGAACCGAATTGACATTCTTGACTCGGCCTTGTTACGACCAGGGCGTATTGACCGCAAAATTGAGTTTCCCAACCCCAACATTGACAGCCGCGTTGATATCATGAAAATTCACAGTCGAAAAATGAATTTGTTGCGAGGGATTGACCTACGGGTAATCGCTGAAAAAATGAACAATGCCAGTGGGGCAGAGAGCAAGGCTGTCTGTACTGAGGCCGGCATGTTCGCTCTACGAGAAAGGAGAATTCATGTTACTCAGGAGGACTTCGAAATGGCAGTCGCCAAGGTCATGAAGAAGGACTCGGACACTAACATGAGCGTGAGAAAGCTGTGGAAGTAATTTTGTTAAAGAACGAGTGTTACTGAGGTTGTTTCTGTGAGACTTTCAAGCTCATTCTGTTGTTCATTTTTTAAATATATATATAGTAGCACTCGAGCTGATTCATCAGGTCGATGAAAGACCTTCCCCCCGGCATTTCGATCTCGTAGTGAGTGTTGATGTCACTTTTTAACCGAGGACAACATTTTTACCGACAGCCAGGGGAACAGTTACTGCATTGATATTTGCTGCCACAGCAGGTCAGCCAGTTTTGAGTGCTTCGGTACAATCTCAAGCGCGTGTGAGGAGATATGAATGACACAATAATTGGACGTGAGTGGTTTGTGATCGTTTGAGGCAAATATGTTAACACAATACGTGGAAAAACCCCAACCCTTTCCGGTCCCAAAATAGCAAAATATTATTTATTGGTCGCGCTATGCACGCACTCAGAGCACGACTGTCTTTGGGTTTTCTGTGTACGACTTAAACGTCTGCATCCAAGCGGCAGCAGTCGCCTCGTCGACGATATTCCTATCAGCAGAGAGCCTCGCAGTCATTACAGTTGCCACTTGGGGTTCCTGTTCCTCCTCATCCCCTGGGACCACCGTCGAGATTCCCCCGCCAACAGCCAAGATACAGGCCTGGGGGGCATTAATCACCGCGCTAAACTCGCCGATTCCAAACATTCCCAAGTTCGATATTGTAAATGTTCCTCCCAAGAACTCCTCTGGCTTGAGTTTGTTGACTTTAGCACGCCTGTTGAGCAAAAATAGGTTAAGTTGAGTTAGATGGTAGACGTCACGAAGCAAACGACATGAATGACGTGAACGGCGTTAGATAGACACTTACCCAGCTAACTCGGCGATTTTGTTGTTAATTGAAGTCAGTCCCATGCAGTCGACGCCTTGTACAATGGGTGTGATCAACCCCGCCGGTGTCGCCACCGCGACGCTGACGTCCACGATATTGTCGTCATCCGCAGGGTGGTTGACCTTCTGCACGTCCCGAAGAGCCATCCCGGCACACTTGACGACGAGGTCATTGACAGAAACTTTTCCTCCAGTGGCAGCAAAGATCTCCTTTCGGAGGCTCAGGAGATTGTCAATATTTATTTTGGAGTCAATGTAAAAGTGGGGGGTATCTCGCTTCGATTCTGTGAGGCGAGAAGCAATCACCTTTCTCATCTGAGATGGGGCCTCGTCAGTAAAGGTGGAACTTCCGTCATAAGGAGCATAGTAAGCAGGCATTGGTGATGAGGTTGATGGTTTCGCTTGTGATGGCGGTACAGCCGGTGTTTCCATTGCTCTTGTGGTTGCATTTGAGCCTAAAGGTAGTATTGATGAATTTTTCATTCCGAAGAGGACATCACCCTTGGTAACACGGCCCCCCTTACCGGTTCCAGGAAAAAGCGACAAAGCATCCATACCACTTGAGCTGGCATGGAACAGAGCAGAAACAGTCGCCCGGTGTTCTCTTGGCAGTCCCTCGTCCACCGTCACTGTGGGCACACACTGAGCATCCTTAGATAATGAAGGGAGCACAGCCTCCTCCATTGTTGTGGATCCCACAGGAGAATGTCCATCCCTCCCCCCTACTCCTGCCTCAGGAATGTAGTCCTTGAAATCATCGGCGTTGTAATCCTCTCCCTCCTCAATCGTTATGCATATCGGAACCCCGCACTGTACCTCGACTCCCTCCTTCACGAACTGCAATCCCATAACGCCATCGTCTGTAGACTCAAAGTCTATGCTGGCCTTATCCGTCTGGACCTCTGCAAGGCTGTCCCCGGCAATGAACGAATCACCTGGGGCAAAGTTCCATTGGCTGATTGTGCCCGACGTCATTGTGGGTGAAAGAGAAGGCATGCCAACAACAGTGTGGTCGGGGTAGGTGGAGAAAGAGAGGGAAGAGCAAAACAAAAGCGATTCAGAGAGGGACCTGTGAAAAGCGAAAGAAGGCAAACGGTGACGCACCATGCCCACTGTGCGGAACATGGTGGGGCGGCTGGTTGTGAGCGGGGACGTGCACGTATGTTTGTGTGCGTGTACTTTGGGGGCTTCGCAAAAAAATTAGACAACACACAAAACTTCGGAAAACCGTAAAATAAAAAATTCTTCTAGAATGCAGCACAACGAAGAGAGTGTAAAAGGAATTAATTGATGCACTCAAACCCCTTACCTTAATATTATAGGCGACTATCTAAAATTTTCCGCTTAATTATTTGCGTCGTACTTTGCCAGATCTCCTTGTCACTGGCTTGACACTTTGAGGGTTAATAAATACACCGACTTGTGTCGTGTCTACATACAATCAGACGTGCCCACGTCTAGAGATAATGCGTTATCCTCTCCAGATCCTTTTAATTCTCCCCCGAAGTTACACAATGAAATTTCTTCCTAATCTGGATGGGTTAGCTTGTGGCGTTTAAGATAAGAAGACAGTATCTCGCGTGATGGAGGTGTTGTATTGATGTTCATTGGATCTCTTTGATGTTAAAGTGTCAGTAGACGCGTTTCAGAAGTCACAGTTGGG
>ERZ651776.1166-NODE-1166-length-32731-cov-10.886905_pt1 | contig 32731 bp, 30 predicted proteins | sample MGYA00514761_ERZ651776 | MGnify/ENA metagenome assembly ERZ651776
AAAAGGCCATTAGATAGGCTCAACACCATGTTTTTATTAAGAAGATTCTTATTATTTGGGAACCCGATAACAACAAACAGTGCAAATAGCCACCAAGCAGATACGAGATACAATAAGTACTCTAGATAGGAAGGGGTAACCGCAAATAGAAACGCACAGACTAACAGAACAATAATATAGAAAGATTTATTTGAAAACCCATTTAATTTAATAAGCATACAATATTCCAGTGCAGCAACACAAGCCATAATTCCGATAATTAATGAGAACCAAGAGGTGCTTAAATAGAGGACCCCTAAAATAACTAATGGGGCCAAAAACAATGCAGTTAGTATTCTTTTAGAGAGCATTATTCTTCTCCATTGCGCTCTCCAAAACGACGGTCTCTGCTATGAAAATCCAAAATCGCATCATCAAGTGACTGCTCATTAAAGTCTGGCCATAGAGTTTTGCTAAAGTAGAATTCACTGTAAGCAAGATCCCACAGCAGAAAGTTGCTGAGTCTTACCTCACCGCTTGTTCGAATCAACAAGTCTACTTCTGGTAGGCCTGAGAGGGCGGTGTATTGATTAAACAAAGCTGCATTGATATTGTCTGGGTCCAAAGCCCCATTGGAAACGTCTATAGCAATCTTTTTGGCTGACTCGGTGATATCCCATTGGCCACCATAGTTTGCCGCAATCACAAGAGTCAGGCCTGTGTTGCTTTGAAGGCTGGCCTCCGCTTCTTGTGCCAAAGCAATTATTTCTGGTGTAAATACTGATAAATCACCAATAATCTTGAGTCTGATGTTGTTGTCTTTAAGTTTTCCAGTCTCTGTTTTTAAAACAGACAGAAAAAGCTTAAATAGAAGCCCAACTTCGTCTCTGGAGCGCTTCATGTTCTCACTGCTAAAAGCAAACAAGGTGAGAGTATTAACACCAAGTTTGGCGCAGTGCTTTACAATTTTCCTCACTGTTTGAACGCCTTTTTGATGTCCACTTGAGCGAGGAAGGTGCCTTGATTTTGCCCATCTTCCGTTGCCATCCATTATGATCGCTATATGCTTAGGTGGAGGCATCACGGAGAGATTGCCACTATCTTTTTTTGAGCTCATAGAGCGCAATTATACCCACTAGTAGTTAAATTGCCCATGCTAAAGTAATCCAATCTGAGCTCTATTATTAAATACTGATTCTTCCTAATGGGATGTGTTCGTTTTATGCGGTAAAATTATAGAATGAGCCTAGCTAAAAGAATAATCCCCTGCTTAGATGTTCGAGACGGCAGAGTCGTTAAAGGCGTGAAGTTTATAGACATAAAAGACGCTGGCGATCCTGTTGAGGTTGCAAAGCGATATGACAAAGAGGGCGCAGATGAAATTACTTTTCTTGATATCACTGCCTCACACGAGGGGAGAGACACCACGGTAGCGATGGTTGAAAAAATTGCTGATCAGGTTTTTATTCCTCTTACTGTTGGAGGCGGTATACGAAAAGCTCAAGATGTTCGATTGATGCTGAAAGCGGGGGCCGACAAAGTGGCTGTAAATTCTGCAGCTATTTTTAATCCAGGGTTAATTAATGAATTATGCGGCATTTTTGGCTCACAATGTATCGTCATTGCAATTGACGCCAAAAGAGTTTCAACCAACCCTTCCCGTTGGGAAATTTATACCCATGGTGGCCGAAAACCAACTGGAGTAGACGCTATTGAATGGGCGGTTAAAATGACTAAAGGAGATTTGGGTGCTGGAGAGGTCCTGCTAACCTCAATGGACAGGGATGGAACAAAGGCTGGTTTTGACCTTGAGCTTACAAGAGCTATTTCAGATGCGGTAGATGTTCCCGTCATAGCGTCTGGAGGCGTTGGAAATCTGGAGCATCTTGTGGAAGGAGTTATAGATGGGGGTGCAGACGCTGTTCTGGCAGCAAGTATTTTTCATTTTGCAGAGCACACAGTTGAAGAAGCCAAAAAGTCTATGCAAAAGAGTGGCATAGAGGTTAGGCTTTAGAAATTTGAGTTTTTAATTTCTTAAGCGTATCATTACGCACTTTTGACTCCGGTAAACGCATGACTTTCAAGAAACAATTTTGGGCACTTTTATCAATATTTCTCCTTCCTATTGGTCTTGGTACCTTGTTTTTTTATTTGAATCCAGGCTACTTCAGTCAAAACACAGTAAATTATGGTGAGCTAATTAGTCCGGTCATAGTCACTGAGAAATCTGACATTAGCATTATGGGCGATGCATCGCTGGAAGGGATTTGGACGTTTGTCTATGTTACAGATAGTTGTGATGCACTTTGTGACAAGGCGATTGAAGACGTGAAAACCATTCGAACACTCATCAATATGGACATGCGCCGTATTCAAAGAATGCTCATTGCTAAAGATGGCTCGATGCCGTCCCAGAAGGATGAAAGCCTAATTCACGCAAGTATTATTAATAACGATTTGTATAGTAAGCTCTCTAGCTTTCCAAAGAACTCAATTTTTTTGATTGACCCTATCGGAAACTTTATGCTTTACTATAACCCATCGGACATCAATGTCAAGTTTGTCATAAAAGACCTTAAGCGCCTTCTTAAATACTCTAGGATAGGTTAATGTCAAGCCTTCCCTCCTTAAATGATCTTTTAGGCCTTTGTAAACTTAAGGTGGTGTCGCTCATCTTGCTAACCGCAATAGTTGGGATGCTTTTGGCAGTGCCCTATTTGCCAAACTTATTTCTTGTTCTTGTTGCTTCGGCTGGCATATCACTAGCGGCAATGTCAGCAGCTGTTTTCAACCACGTGGTTGATGAAAAAATTGACATTCAAATGTCTAGAACCGATCGTCGTCCTCTTCCACAAGGCAAGGTAACCAGAAGACAGGCCTTGATTTGGGGGGCGTTTTTAGGTGTTGTCGGAATTATGCTCTTGATTGTTTTTGTTAATTTTTTGACCGCAGTTTTAACGCTTATTTCCTTAATTGGTTACGCTGTTTTTTATACCATGTACTTAAAGAGAGCCACGCCACAAAACATTGTTATCGGTGGAGCTGCGGGTGCGGCGCCACCAGTTCTTGGTTGGACATCGGTTGCTGGTTCTAATGGAATTGAATATGCGCTACTTCTTTTTTTGATTGTTTTTATTTGGACACCTCCACATTTTTGGGCTCTCGCTATTCATCGAAGTGAAGAGTATAAAAAGGCAGAGATTCCAATGCTGCCTGTTACTCACGGTTTAGAATTCACTAGAGTGCAAATTCTTTTGTATACAGTTCTATTGTTTCTTGTAACGCTTCTTCCGTATCTGACAGGAATGAGTGGCCTGATTTATTTGATTTGTGCTGCATCTCTAGGCCTTCTTTTTTTGGGCTACTCCATTAAGATATTTCTTGAGCCAGAAAATCCTAAAATCGCATTTAAGACCTTTAAATATTCCATCAATTACTTGATGATCTTGTTTTTAGGTTTGTTGGTAGACCATTACCTGCTAATGAACTTTGGAGCCGCTCTCTAAGCATGTCCTTTTTAATGCAGGTATTTAAGGCGGTGGCTTCCTCTATGATTGGGGTTGGAAAAAAGAAAAATTTGGTTCAAGATTTTGAGGCTGTAGAAAAAAAAGGCCCATGGCCTTTCATTATCGTTGGCCTTGTCATGACTGTGTTATTTATTGGCTCTTTAATTCTAGCTGTTAGGCTAGTTCTTTCCTAGGGCCTCTATAATCTTATCAAGGGCCTGCGACATAGGGCCTGGCTCGTGAGGATTTGTCAAGAGCGCAACAAGTTTCAGTTCTGGATTGAAGAGCAAATAACTACTAGTGTGATCAACGTCATAATGCGCAACCTTTGTTGAACTAGGTTTTTCATCTACTGCCATTTTGTGTGAATCATGCGAATCATCTTCATAATGAACGTAGCCTAGGTCCATAAGTTCCAAGTGCTTTTCGTGGGTTTTCACGTTTTGGATATCGCCAGTTGCCTTATTAATCATTTTGTGAAAATTAAAATCATTGTTGATATTTTCAGAGTGATCGTCGTGAGAATGGTTATGATTGCTATGATCTTCTTGAGCTGTTTTTTGAGACTGGACCACTTCGTGATAAACACCAAGCGTTTTGCTTACAGACATTAACTCATCTTGTTGTGCAGTTAAGCCCTTGAATGATGGATTAAATGCTTTTGCAAAGTTATCCAGGTTTCCAAGATCTCTAGCAGGATCAACAGATACAAAAACAACTTGAAGTTTGTCGCTATTTTCCATTAGTTGTGATGCTTGGCTTATCTTTGAAAGATCGATTGGACAAACATCTGGACACGAAGTGTAGCCAAAATAGAGAAGCGCCCATTTGCCATCTGTGATATCTGATAAATGAATGTCTTTTGAAGTATCATCGATAAAGTTTAATTTGTCTGAAACTGATTTTGCCTCAGGGTATAGAGACGCAGCTGGATAAACAGACTTCTTGAGCTCTTCCATGCTGGGCTTGGCATTTAAGAAGAAGAAAACTGCAGCACTAATAGTGGCCACAAAAAAAATGATTAAAATTTTAGTATTTTTTGTCATAGTAGGAACACTAACAATACTAATTAATTTTGGATAGAATTTTCTTTAGTGAACATTTTGTGAGCGAGATTCACAAGACTTAACAGTAACGCAAGCCCAATCACGTTGTGCATTGTGGCAGCAAACATTGGCAGAGACATGACAACATTAATGATCCCCAGCGCGACTTGAATTGTTAATAGAGCAAGAACTATTAGCACACTCTTTCTAAGTGCTATGTAGTTTCTAAGAGCAAATGAAAAAGCAATTATTGCTGCGGTTACAACGAGTGCACCTATCCGGTGCACCATTTGAATGGCTGTTCTTGTTTCGTTCTCAAGCACGCCAAACTCATAGTCAATTCCAAGAGGGCCCCAATAGTATGCATTTTTAAAGTCCATGTCGTCGGGCCACATTTCTCCAAGACAACTAGGAAAATAATCTCCACAAGACAGCGCTGCATAGTTAGTACTCGTCCATCCACCAAGGAAAATTTGAAAAATAAGAAGGACTGTTACAATGGCAAGCATAATTTGATGCTTAGCAAGGATGGGCTGATCAAGAACGAGAGGCTTCCGCTCATTAAGAAGCAGCCAAAAGAGAAGGGTTGTTGTTGAAAAACCTCCTAAGAGGTGCATCGTAACAATTCCTGGGTGCACCAGTTCTGTTACTGTCCACATCCCTAACGCTCCTTGAAAGGAGACTAACAACAAAAGCGCAGTTGGAAGTTTCACGGAACGAAGCGTTTCTGGTCTTCTAAAGATTGCTAATAAAAAAATCACTACAATAGATAGGCCAAGTATCGAGGCCGCGTACCTATGAATCATTTCTGTCCAGGCTTTCGCAATATCAAGAGGCCTATCGTATTCTGCAGAAATAACCTCCGGCACTAAGAGCTGGCCATAGCACCCAGGCCAATCAGGACACCCCAGGCCAGCATCTGCAAGCCGTGTGTAGGCCCCTAGTATAACTACTATTAAGGCTAGAATAAATGAGAGATTAAGGGCTTTAGAGTACATGCAAATCCTATTAGCTGAGGCAAACTATTTTAAAGAACTAGTGGGCCAATTGAAAAAAAATTAAAAAACTTCAAAAATTGCAATGCATTATTTGGGGTGTTAAAACGATTTTTTCAATGCCTTGATCTCTTTTTTTTATAAATTAAGGCTTTGGTGAAAAAAGTTCAACTATTATTGAGAATAAATAGCAATAATTACTTGGTAAAACAGCAAGAAACAGGTATCATTTGGTTGCTTTTTTTAGTTGTGTTTGCAATTAACGAAAAGACACCTTAAGACAGAAAAATTACGAACACACATAATGATCCTAAATGGATAGGGTTTTTATACAAAGCGATTAAGATTAAATTCGGAGAATCTATGAAATTATTGTTGACTTTTACTGGCGCTATCGCAGCACTGATTGGCTCTAAGTCTGCTTTAGCAGAGTACACACTGAATATGACTAAGGGCATCACTGACATTAGCCAGGATATCTATTGGCTTCATATGATGGCATTCTGGGTTTGTGTGGCTATTGGTGTTGTGGTGTTTGGTGCCATGTTCTACTCAATCGTTGCTCACAGAAAATCCAAGGGTGCTAAGGCAGCGAACTTCCATGAAAGCACAACAGTAGAGTTCATTTGGACCGGAATTCCAGTCTTAATTCTTATTGCAATGGCAATCCCTGCTTCAAAAACCCTAATTGATATTGAGGTGCTAGACAAGGCCGATATGACTATCAAGGTTACAGGAATACAATGGAAGTGGCAGTACGACTATCCTGAAGAGGGCATCAGTTTTGTTTCAAATCTTGCACAGTCATCAAGAGATGTAATTAAGGCATCTCCTGAAGAGCGTGAAGCAGTTCACAATGAGAGTGATTACCTTCGTTCTGTTGACAACCACCTTGTGCTTCCTGTAGATACAACAGTTAGATTTCTTATAACCTCAAATGATGTAATCCATAACTGGTGGGTTCCAGCGTTTGGAGTTAAGCAAGACGCAAACCCTGGCTTTATTAATGATGCATGGGCAAAACCTAATGAAATTGGTACTTACAGAGGCCAATGTGCTGAGCTTTGTGGAAAAGATCATGGCTTTATGCCGATTGTTGTAGATGTGGTTTCAAAGGAAGATTATGCAGCATGGGTTGAAAGCAAGCAGGCTGAAAAAGTTGCTGAATTAGCTAGTGCTACAAAAGAATGGACAGAAGCTGATTTGGTTGCCAGAGGTGAGGAGGTATATAACGCCAACTGTTCTGGATGCCACCAAAAAGACGGCTCAGGCATTCCAGGAGTTTTCCCTGCAATGATAGGGTCAGAAGTAACAAACGGCCCTGCAGATTATCAAATTGGCATGGTTTTAAATGGCTTAAGGGGTATGCCAGCATTTAAGATGCTTAGTGATACAGATATTGCATCGGTAATTACCTACGAAAGAAGGTCTTTTGGCAACAATGGATCAGTTGTTCAACCATCAGATGTTACATCTGCACGTTAATTTAAGGAGAAATACATGAGCTCAACTACAGCGGCAGCAGCACACGACGACCACCATCATGGTCCTGAAAAAGGACTCCTAAGATGGGTTAAGACAACTAATCATAAGGATATTGGAACACTTTACTTGTGGTTTTCTTTTGCAATGCTCCTAGTCGGTGGTGCATTTGCTATGGGTATCCGGTCTGAACTTTTACAGCCTGGATTGCAATTGTTTGAACCACAGTTTTATAACCAGTTGACAACGATGCATGGTCTAATCATGGTTTTTGGTGCTATTATGCCTGCGTTTGTTGGTCTGGCAAACTGGCTTATCCCTATGATGGTAGGTGCCCCAGATATGGCGCTGCCAAGGATGAATAACTGGAGTTTTTGGATTCTTCCGTTTGCTGGCACAATTCTTTTGAGCACATTTTTCATGGAGGGCGGTGCACCTGCTTTTGGATGGACTTTTTATGCGCCGCTTTCAACAACTTTTGCACCAGACTCAACTGACTTCTTTATCTTTGCAATCCACTTGCTCGGCTTCTCATCAATCATGGGAGCGATTAATATTATTGCAACAGTTCTTAATATGAAGGCGCCTGAAATGAGACTAATGGACATGCCTCTTTTTGTTTGGACTTGGTTAATTACCTCTTTTTTGTTAATTGGCGCAATGCCGGTTCTAGCTGGAGCTGTTACAATGATGCTGACAGACAGAAACTTCGGAACTGCTTTTTTTGATGCGGCAGGCGGTGGAGACCCGGTCATGTTTCAGCATATCTTCTGGTTCTTTGGGCATCCCGAGGTATACATTATGATCTTGCCAGCTTTTGGGATTATCTCTCACATCATACCAACCTTTGCCAGAAAGCCATTATTTGGCTACACCTCAATGGTTTACGCAACAGCATCAATTGCGTTCTTGTCTTATATTGTATGGGCGCACCACATGTTCCTGACCGGTATGCCTGTTGCAGGAGAGCTCTACTTTATGTATGCAACAATGTTGATTGCAGTTCCTACAGGAGTAAAAGTTTTTAACTGGGTAGCAACGATGTGGAAGGGTTCAATGACATTTGAAACTCCTATGCTCTGGGCGCTATCTTTTGTATTCTTGTTTACAGTTGGAGGCTTCTCTGGATTAATGCTTGGAATAGCCCCTGCAGACATTCAGTATCACGACACCTATTTTGTTGTTGCACACTTCCACTACGTTCTTGTAACAGGAGCATTGTGGGGAATTATCGCTGCTGTTTTCTATTGGCTTCCTAAATGGACTGGAAAAATGTACAACGAGAGGCTGGCAAAAATCCATTTTTGGATTGCCACAATTTCTGTTAATGTAACCTTTTTCCCGCAGCATTTCATAGGCTTGGCGGGCATGCCACGTCGTATCCCTGACTATGCGTTGCAATTTGCTGATTTTAACTTAATTTCTTCAATTGGCTCTTTTGCTTTTGGACTTTCATTTATTTTGTTTACCTATATTCTTGTTGACTGTATACGCAATGGTAAGCCAGCTGTCGCTAGGCCATGGGAGAGCGCAAAAGGCTTAGAATGGACTTTGGCTGCGCCTGTTGCTTATCATACGTTTGATGAGCCACCGACAAGAGCTGAAATTTTGGCTGAGTCACAGCATAGCTAATGGCAAATAAGGGAAACAAAGGCGTAGGCAGAACAGCGCTTATAGTTGCGATAGTAGCAATAGGATTATATGCAGCCACCATAGTGCTTAACAGCTGATATGGAGAGAAAAAAGATTAAGAAGAGCTTTTGGATAAAGCTTGTATCGGTGCCGGTTTTAATGTTCTTTTTTGCCTATGCAATGGTGCCAATATATGATGTGTTGTGTGATCTAACAGGCTTTAATGGTAAGACTGGTACTGTGGAGACAGAACAGCAGTATCAGGTAGATGAAGAGCGTTTGGTTAGTGTGAGCTTTTTTGCGGCAACGAGCTCGGGGTTTCCGGTTCAGTTTTCGCCTAAAGTTAGCTCAATGGAAGTTGTGCCTGGTAAGTTTTATAACACCAGTTACATTGCCAAAAATACGACTGATGAAGTGATTATCGGTCAAGCAATTCCTAGTGTAGCGCCAACAGATGCGGCACTGCACTTTAAAAAATTAGAGTGCTTTTGTTTTGTGAAGCAAGAGTTTCAGCCTGGAGAGGAGGTCGAGATGGCGCTTCGGTTTGTGGTTGAACCAGAAATGGAAGAATGGATAAAAGACGTAAGTCTGTCATATAATTTTTATAAGTTAGATAGTTAAAAAGGGAGTAGAAATGAGCAACGAAAAATATTATGTCCCACACGGAACATACTGGCCAATAATAGGATCAATTGGTATTTCAACGCTATTTATTGGTTTTGCAAATCAAATGCATGATGTGAGTTGGGGTTGGCCAGTAATGGTTTTAGGCTTCGCAATTACTGCATTTATGATGTTTGGGTGGCTCGGTACTGTTGTTGCTGAAAGCGTTGGTGGTATGTACAACTCTCAAGTTGACAAGTCTTTCAGATGGGGTATGAGCTGGTTTATCTTTTCAGAGGTGATGTTTTTCGCAGCCTTCTTTGGCGCGTTGCTATATGCCAGAGTTTTGAGTGTTCCTTGGCTTGGTGGTGCAGATAATAATGTGTTCACGCCTGAACTCTGGGAGGGCTTTAAGGCGACATGGCCGTTGCTCTCTACGCCTGGAGAGGTTGGACAAAACGGAGTGGCCTTTTCTACTAATTTTAAACTAGTTGAAACTTGGGGGCTTCCAGCAATCAATACTGCGCTTCTATTGACGTCAGGCGTCACTCTAACATATGCGCACCATGCTCTAAGAGCTGGCCACAGAAACGCACTAATGGCATGGATGATTGCAACGATTGCTCTAGGTGTTGTGTTCTTAGGATTCCAAATTACGGAGTACGGGCATGCATACCATGATGGGCTTAAGCTTACATCAGGCATTTATGGCTCAACATTTTACTTATTGACTGGTTTCCACGGGTTTCATGTAACGATTGGTGTAATTATGTTGACAGTGATTCTTTATCGAATTCAGAAAGGACACTTTAACCTGGAAAATCATTTTGCGTTTGAAGGCGTTGCTTGGTATTGGCACTTTGTCGATGTTGTTTGGCTTGGATTATTTATTTTTGTTTACTGGATATAATAATCAACAAGAGGTTATGATAAAGACCCCTTTCAAGGGGTCTTTTTTTTCAGCGATTAGAGGAAAATTATGAGTTTATTTGTTATTGCTATTCTGGCGCTAATATTTGTATTTTTAGGCTCTGCAGTTATTGGTCTTTTAAGAGGCGGTAAGGCTGGGTCGGATAGAATGTTCAAGGCTTTAAGAATGAGAATTATTCTTTCAGTACTTCTTTTTGCTTTCTTGTTGTTGGCTGGACTCCTTGGCTGGATTGAGCCAAATGGCTTTAACCTTCTTCCAACTCAGTAATGAACTTCAGGTTTTTAGTTCCTTCGTTTCTTATCCTGGCGACAATAGTTTTTTTGATGTCGCTCGGGTTTTGGCAGCTAGACCGGGCTGATCAAAAGCGTACAATTGAGGCCTCTATTCAAAAGGCCAATACTGGAGTTGTTGAACTCATAGTGAATCAAAATGAACTTTTGAGCAAAGAGTATTATGAGGTAAGGCTTCAGGGCAGTTACATCAGCGACAAGCAGTTTATTTATGACAACCAGATTGTTGATCAAGTATCTGGTTATTATGTATTAACCCCTTTTGTATTAACAGGCCAATCAAATGCTGTATTGGTTAATCGTGGTTTTATTCCCTGGAATGGCAGGAGAGACAAGTTGGCGGATATTGATGTTGATTCAGCCTCAAGGGAGATTAAGGTTCAAGTCTCAAATCCTATTAAACGAATTGAGCTGAAGACCAGTGATATAAGCAATCAGTTTCCAGTCTTAATTCAGGCAATTGACTTTGATGTCATAGAAGAAATTTCAAGCACCAGCTTTGTTGATATTATTGGATTGTTAGACCCTTCATCAGCTGATGGATTCGTTAGAAAATGGGAGCCTTATACTGGCAGCATTGAAAAGCATATTGGCTATGCAATTCAATGGTTTCTTATGGCATTCGTGCTTGGAATTATAGGGGTTCGAATAGGGCTCAAGCAGCGTAAAAAATAAACCTGTTTTAAGGCAAATAAAATATTGCTGAAAAAAAATCCTTTACTGTATAATTTCGCTCTAAGCCGACATAGCACAGTTGGTAGTGCAACTGATTTGTAATCAGTAGGTCCGCGGTTCGAGTCCGTGTGTCGGCACCAGCAAATCTTGATTAAGCGGCCCGATGGGCCGCTTTTTTATTTCAAGCTTTTCTTATAAGTTTTTTACCTGCTCACGCAAAATAAACTTTTGTATTTTTCCTGTAGAGGTTTTTGGGATGTCCTCAAAATAGAATTGACGAGGAAGCTTAAAAGAGGCCATATGATCTCTACACCATTGGCTGAGCTCTTCTTCAGAGGCGTGGCTTGCTTTTTTAAGCTGAACAAATGCGCACGGAGTCTCGCCCCACTTTTCATCTGGCATAGCCACAACAGCAGCCGCCTCAACAGAGGGGTGTTTATATAGCACCTCTTCAATTTCGATTGATGAAATATTTTCACCACCAGAGATAATAATATCTTTGGAGCGATCTTTCAGCTGGATATACCCATCTTCATGGATAACTCCTAGGTCTCCCGAATGAAACCAGCCGTCCTTAAAAGATTCATCAGTAGCAGCCTTATTTTTTAGATAGCCTTTCATGACTACGTTGCCTCTAAACATGACTTCGCCTATTGTCTTGCCATCACGAGGCACGGGCTGCATTGTTTTTGGATCCATAACAGCTAAAGATTCAAGTGGCAGGTAGCGAACACCTTGCCTTGCTTTTAAAGAGGCTTGTTCGCTTTCAGCTAAGTCGTCCCATTCTTGGTGCCACTCATTTACCACTGCAGGACCATAGGTTTCAGAGAGTCCATAAAGATGTGTAATATTAAACCCAGCATCTTTCATGTTGGTTAAAACTGACTCTGGAGGTGGGGCCGCTGCTGTAAAAAAATCGACTTGTTTTTCTAATAATTTTTTTTCATTATCTGATGCCGCCAGTATTGTTGACATAACAATTGGAGCTCCGCATAAATGGGTTACCTTGTGCTCAGCAAGGGACTCCCAAATTGGCTCTGCCATAACACGTCTCAAGCAGACATGTGTCCCAATAATAGCTGACATTGTCCAAGGGAAGCACCAGCCATTGCAATGAAACATGGGCAGTGTCCAAAGGTAGACCGAATGCTTTTTTATTGAGGCAATCATCGCATTTCCTTGTGCCAAAAGATAGGCTCCTCGATGATGAGAGACAACGCCTTTGGGGTTTCCAGTTGTGCCAGAAGTGTAGTTTAAGGAGATTGCATCCCATTCATCCTCAGGCATGAGCCAATTGTAATTTTTATCGCCCTTTAATAAAAATTCCTCATACTCTATTGCGCCAGGCAATGATTCTTTGATGGGGTATTCGCTATCATTAAACTCAATCAAAATCGGCGATACTCCAGCAAGTTCCAGTGACGTTTTAGCGGTTTTTAGAAATTCACGATCAACTATTAAAGCCTTGGAGTTTGCGTGGTCTAGTTGATACGCTATAGTATCTGGATCAAGGCGCGTGTTAATGCTGTGTAAAACTGCGCCACACATTGGAACGCCATAATGGGCCTCTAACATCGCGGGCGTGTTGGATAATATTACCGAGACAGTATCGCCTCGAGCAATACCCTGTTCAGAGAGTGCAGAGGCAAGTTGTCGAGAGCGACTATAAAAGTCGCTGTAGTTACGTCTTAATTTACCATGAACGATAGCAGTATGATTTGGGTATACCGATGCCGCACGTTCTAAAAATGTTAGCGGCGTAAGTGGCTGAAAGTTGGCAGGATTTCGATCAAGATTAGTATTATAAGGATTATTCATTGCCACTAATTTTGCCATTTAGGTTTACGCTTTTCTAGGAACGAGCCAATGCCCTCCTTAGCATCATGTTCTAACATGTTGTCTACCATGACTTTTGACGCGAAGTCATAAGCCTCTGATAGAGGCATATCTTTTTGTTTATAAAAGGCTTCCTTTCCAATCTTTAATGTCAGACTAGATTTTGAGGCAATAAGTTCTGCCAGAGCTGTTGTCTCTTGTTTCAAATCAGCATCATCTGTAACTCGGTTTATAAGTCCAATGTGTTCCGCTTTATCTGCACTTACCATTTCACCTGTCAGGAGCATCTCCATCGCTGCTTTGTTGGATACATTTCTGGACAGTGCAACCATTGGGGTGGAGCAGAATAGCCCTATATTTACGCCCGGAGTAATAAATCGAGCAGACTTTCCAGCTACAGCAAGATCACAACAGGCAACAAGCTGGCATCCTGCTGCTGCTGCGACGCCTGAAACTTCAGCAATGATTGGTTTGGGGTGCTCAACAATCATTTGCATTAGCTCTGAGCAAGATGCAAATACTTTTTTAAAGTAGGTAAGACCTTGGTCATCGTTGTCTCTTCCGGCAGTCATTTGTTTTAAGTCATGCCCTGAGCAAAACGCTGGTCCGTTGCCCGCAATTATTATTACTCTTATGGATTTATTGTCCGTAGCATCTGTGAGTGAAGATTTGAGTTTGGCCATCATCTCTTCTGAAAGAGTGTTTCTCTTTTTGGCGTCGTTAAGTGTTAAGCGATATACGCCATTGGCTATAAATTCTTCAAGCAAAATTGAATCATCGGTATTAGCTTCGTTGTTATTATTGCTGCTCATAATTTAGGCTCCATATTAGCAGAAACGCATTGCCAACTTTTTAAATGTTGATATTGACCTCGACCTCAGAGTCTAATGTATTAGCTATAAAGCAATATCTGTGGGCCCTATCATGCATTTTTGCTAATTCTTCATCGCTGACTTCAAAGCCGCTATCGAACGAGACTACTGGATTTAAATCAATTCGGTTAACAACCATCTGTTTCTTGCTATTTTTACCCAGATGAGCAACAGCATGGTCAATGTAAGAATTGACGGGCCACTTAGTTTTTGCAGCAAGAGCTAAAAAAGTCATCATGTGACAGCTGCTTAATGAGGCAGCGAGCGCCTGCTCTGGATTGGTGTTATTGGCAGACCCTCCCCAGTCAGGAGCAGTATCCGCTATTACTTTATATTGTTCGTTATAAGTAACCTGATGTTCACTGGAAAACTTTCCAGGAGAGAGCTCTTCTTCTTTTCTGTTCCAGCTGAGGTCGATAGATAGTTCAGACACAAATTTCTCCTAATCCTATTTACTCGGGCTAAGATCCCGAGGTAATTTTCTTCTTGGGGTCATAGAATGGCTTCTGGACAACCTTGATAGGAAAATTACCTTCTGGAGTTGTCGTCTCTGCAGCAGTATCTATGGCCGAGTGGTTAACATCCATCATAGCAAGTGCAATATTTTTGTCAAGTCGCGGCGAATAAACTGCTGAAGTTATATACCCGACTTCTTCTGATCCAACCATAATTGGCCAATAGCTTGTGTTTGGATGCTTAAGCGGTGTGCATGAGATTTCTATTCCAACTTGAGTTCGCTTAATGCCATCAGATTTAATTTTTTTAAGTGCCTTTTTGCCAATAAAGTCGGCATCCATCTCAAGATCAACAAGACGCCCCAACCCAAGCTCGAACGGATTTACTGTATAGTCCATGTCGGCCTGATATGAGAGCATACCACCCTCTATTCTTCTTATCGTAGAGGTATGGCCTGGAACTAATCCCATTGGCTTTCCAACCTCCATAATGTGATCCCAAAGTTCATTTCCACGAGAGCCATCACGAAGATAGATTTCATAGCCAAGCTCACTTGACCAACCTGTTCTAGATATGATTAATGGAATACCATTGAGTTCAAATTCCTCAAGCCAGTAATATTTAAGGCCATCTATTCTCTCACCAAATATTGCTTTAGCAATATCGCCAGACTTTGGGCCCTGGAGTTGCAGTGGTGAAACATCTGGCTCACCTAAATTAACATCTAACCCAGAGTTAACAGCTACGCCCTTAGCCCACATTAAAATATCACTGTCAGCCAAAGATAGCCAGAAGTGATTTTCAGCGAGTCTTAATAGGACAGGATCATTTAATACACCACCATTTTCATCGGTGATTAAAACATATTTACATTGTCCTACTGCACATTCAGAAAGATTTCTTGGCGTTAATAGTTGGACAAATTGAGCCGCATCAGGGCCAGTTATTTCAACTTGGCGCTCAACTGCAACATCACAAAGTATTGCATCATTAACAAGATTCCAAAAGTTTTGAACAGGGTCACCAAAGTCTCTAGGAATATACATATGGTTATAGACCGAAAATCCCTTTGCTCCCCAGCGCACAGTCGCATCAAAATATGGAGATTTTCTAACCTGTGTTCCAAAACTAAATTCTTTTTTCATAGCTACTAATAACCATTAAACAGAATGCAAAATAATACACATTTTTCAATATGTTGCAGATGTTTTTTTGGCGCTTTTTGACTACTTTATAAAGTTCGTTTTTCGAGTGAGTTCCGAAAGAATTTCGGGCCCATCAGCCCTTAAAATAACAATCTCCTCTAGGCGAACACCAAACCTACCCTGAAGATAAATTCCTGGTTCGATTGAGAACACCATTCCCTCATCTAGGACAACTTCAGAAGTTGCAGTGATATAGGGTGGCTCGTGAATATCAATGCCAAGACCGTGTCCTGTCCTATGAACAAAAAATTCTCCATAGCCGGCCTCAGTAATAACACCCCTTGCTGCAGCATCTACATCTTTGGCCATAACTCCTGGTTTTGCTGCCGCCATTGCTGCTTGCACTGCACGTTCTACAATCGCATGAACCTCAAGATAATCTTTTGGCGGTTCTCCTACTACAGACATGCGTGTCATGTCACTTGGGAAGGTTCCTTTTCGACCACCGATATCAATCAGTACTACGTCACCATTTTCTACTTTTCTATTTCCAGTATGATGATGCGGGAAAGCACCATTTGGGCCAGATCCTACAATACAAAATTGAGGTTTCGCGCCTTCTGAGATAAAGTGTTTATTTATTGCCTCACCAATTTCAAGCTCTGTCACACCTTCTTTGATTGCTGCAAACCCAGCTTGCATTGCCCGATCATCGATTAGTGCGTTCTCTTTAAGGTTAATGAATTCATCATCATCTTTGCGCATTCTGAGTGCACCAATTGTAGAGCTTGTAAATTCATATGTTGGATTTGGTAAGGCTTCAATAAGTGTTAAGGCAAAGTGAGAGCGCATCGCCTCATCAATAACAATATGTTTTGCGTTTGAAGACCCAGTAAAAGATAAGGCTTCTTGGAGCGCTTGGTCTGGCCCATCTGCATCACTCCAAGAGTTCATGTTGATATTTGTTTTTTCTTTTATTCCCTCTTCATTAACAGACGGCATTAAGAAAGTTTCTTTTTCTTTGCCTATTAAAAGCATACAAGGCCTTTCATCTGGATATGGATTAAAGCCTAATAACCAGTTCATGTGAGTTCCTGGACCTAGTGCAATTAGATCAACACTATTATCTTTCATACGAGTTCTAAGAGAGTTTATTTTATGTTGCATAAGTTTTTGTTTTTATGCGTCCATCATTCCATAAACATCTCTGGCTACCTCAGGTGTTATAAGTTCATTTTTTAAATCTTCTTTTATAAGGTCTTGGTTTCTACTTTTTGGATCACCAAGCCCTCCACCATTTCCAGTAACAACTCTAATAACATCATTCTTGCTGAGAGTTAAGCCAGATACAAAGGCAAACCTTTCACTTTCGCCCTTAAGAGGGAGGTATTCAACATAGTTTGAGGAGCCTTCGTTGCCACCATCAAGCGACCATGCTGGAAACTTTGATCTAGTATATCCAGCAGTTAAGTAACCATCTTCAGCACGTATACGGTAATCCATAACTATGCCCCTACCTCCAGTAAATTTGCCCTCACCTCCAGGCTCAGTATTAAGTGACATTTGATCAACCCAAAGCCCATTCCTTGCTTCATTTATTTCAGCAGGGCAGTTGTAGGTTTCACCATGAAAGCCACAAAACATTGCATTATTTCCATCAGCTCCATCTCGACCTCCCCAGCCACCAACCTGAGCTTCAACAATAGTATATTGACGTCCAGTATCAGGGTGGGTGCCTCCAATGAAAGTTCCACATACTGAGGCAAAATGCCCTGCTGACAATCTTTCTGGCATAAATTTAGCTAAGCAGCGCCACATTAAATCGTAAACTCTAAGTTCAACTTCATAATAAAATCCAAGTGGTGCAGGCTCTTGGGCATCAAAAACAGTTCCAGGCTCAGTAATAAGCTCTATAGGTCTAAAAGAACCACCATTACAAGGCGAATAAGGATCAGTCATAGACTTAAAAATCATCTGAGCGGCAATCATGACCCCATCTTTTGTTGAATTTACTGGAGATGATAGTTGTTTGGGGTTGTCCCTTAAGTCAACAGTAAAAAGATCATCACTAATTGTAATTTTAACATTATAAAAGCTGCCATCATCCTGCTCTTCAGACAATTCAAATACCCCATTTTTGAGTTTTGCTAGTTCTCTGCGAGATGCTTTCTCACCAAAGTCCATAAACTCAACCATTGCTCTTTCAAAGACATTTGCTCCATATTTTTTAGCTAGCTCTTGAAGCCTTTTTGCGCCAATCCTAACCGCAGCAATTTGTGCCCAAACATCACCATAAATAGTATCTGGCATTCTGGAGTTTACTATTAATATATCCATAACAGACTGGATCGTTTCACCTTGACTTATAACCTTAATAGCAGGAAGTCTTATGCCTTCTTGGAAGATTTCAGTAGCATCTCCAGTTAATGACCCAGGAGCCATTCCACCTACATCAGAATTGTGAGCAATGTCCGCAGTCCAAGCTATTAGTTTTCCATCAGAGAAAACAGGCATCGCAAGAACGATATCATTTAAATGTGTAACACCTCCATAATACGGGTCATTCGTCATAAAAACATCACCCTCCTGAATGTCGCCAGGCTTATTATATTTTTGTAGTATAACTTTCACTGCCTTATCCAATACACCAATAAAAGCAGGAATACCGGCACCTGAAGCTGCAATTTCACCTTCAGCATCCATTATTCCAGTTCCCATGTCCAATACCTCGTAGATAATTGAGCTCATAGCTGTTTTACGTATTGATGCAAACATCTCATCTGCTGTAGCCTGAAGAGAGCTCTGAATGATTTCTAGAGTTATAGGATCGTATTCTATATTTTTTTTCATTTTTTCTCCTTAAGGTAGCAAGTAGCTACTCCAACTATAATTCAATATGTATATTTAAAAAACCATCAATATACACTTTATTTTCTGGATGGACAACTGTAGTTGAGCCTGAGTCTTCAATTATTGCAGGACCCTTGAACTCCATTCCTGGCTCAAGCCTTTCCCCGTCATAGAGTCTTGCCTTGTGGCTTCCTTCAAGAGCATAATCAACCTCCCTATGACCTTTTCTAGCTTCTACTTCTAAAGTTCCAGTGCTCGACATCTCTTTCATTGTAAGTTTTCCAACTTCAGATGTAGCAACAACATGAATTCCAACCATTTCAACAGGCATGTCAAGACGATAAGTATATTCATGTTCATAAGTTTCATGAAATACACGCTCTATTTCAACAATTTGCTGGTTTGATATTTCACCACTTGACAGTGGAACCTCTGTTGTATGTTCCTGATTTTTATATCTAAAATTACCATAACGTGTGAATTTAATATTTGTCTCTTCTATACCCTCTGACTTAAATTGAGAGATTGCCTGAGACTCAATCTTAGAAAACGCTGACTCAATTTCAGCCCCTGAGCCTTCAATTAGGTCAGCAAGATGAGTCACAAAATAATCACGCCTTAAGTCAGACATCATCATTCCCCATGCAGAAAATACAGAAGCAGCAGCTGGTATAACAACTTTCTTAATTCCAAGCTCCTGCGCCAAGGCAACTGCATGCATTCCACCCCCACCACCAAATGCAACCAATACAAAATCACGAGGATCAAAACCCCTATTAAGTGATACTAGCTTCAGCGCATTAATCATATTATTATTTGCAATTCGTATAATTCCTCTTGCAGCCTCAGTAGACGAAACCCTTAAGCCTTTACCAACTTGCGCTAGAGAGGATTCAGCAGAGTTCATATCTGCTTTAATAGAGCCTCCACAAAAGTAGTCTTTATTTATGCGACCTAGCTTTAAGTTAGCATCAGTTGTTGTTGCATCTGAACCACCTTTGCCATATGCTGCTGGACCAGGGATTGCGCCCGCTGATTGAGGGCCTACATGAAGTTTATCAAACTCATCAACCCAGGCAATAGACCCGCCACCATTTCCAATTTCAACTAGATCAACTACTGGAACCATAATTGGATATCCAGCACTTTTTTCATCTCTTTCTATCCAGTAGTTAGTCATAATTTTGACTTTACCATTCTCAATTAAAGAGCATTTAGCTGTTGTTCCACCAATATCTAGAGCAAGAATATTTGGCTCATTAATTAATTTTCCAAGCTCTGCAGCGCCCCAAAATCCAGATGCCGGACCAGACTCTACCATTGTAATTGGAATTCTAGAGACTGATTCTAAGGAGTCAACTCCACAATTAGACTGCATAATATAAGGACTACCTGTAAATCCTTTTTGGCTTAACCCAGTTGCAAGTTGTTTTAAATATTTTTCTGCAGCTGGCTGAACATAAGCAGAAAGGACAGCAGTACTTGTTCTCTCATACTCCCTCCATTCTCTGGTAATTTGATGAGATGCAACTACTGCAACTTCAGGCCATAATTTTTTTACCTCTTGCATAACAGTCTCTTCATGTGCAAAATTTGCATAGCTATGTAAAAAACAAATAGCAACTGCTTCAACTTCTTCTAATTTAAAATCATTCAAAATACTTGGTAATGAGGTCATATCTAAAGGTTCACTCTCTTCCCCTCGATAGCTCATCCTTCCTGACAATTCTCTTCGAAGATAGCGTGGGACAAACGGCACTGGTTTCTGATAATGTAAATTAAAGAAGTCAGGTCGATTTCCTCGAGCTATTTCAAGACTGTCACGAAAACCTTTAGTTGTTATTAGCCCAACTTTGACACCCTTTCTTTCAGTAAGTGAATTAATAATAACTGTTGTACCATGAGCCAGAAAGTCTATCTCAGAAGGATTTACATTTCCTTTTTCTAGTACATTAAGAACCCCTGTTTCAAAATCTGGTGGAGTTGTGTCAGACTTTGCAGTAGTTACTGAGTGTTGGCCAGTTGAAGCATCAGTTTCAAAGCAAACTAGGTCAGTAAATGTACCTCCAACATCTGTAGCAACTCGAATTGTTGATTTTTTCATGATTATTCTCTTATTTTTTTCTTAAAAGGTATAGCAAAAAGCATGAAATAGCTGGAAGTTTGATATTTTCAAGCTCTTTAATTTTTTTTGCAGTAAAGTAATTTTTTACATCAAGGCAATTGACCGTTCCAAGCAATTTTCCATCTGTAATAATTGGCAGATTGCATACAGACTCACAGCCTAAACTTTGTATTAATTTGAAGTCTGAAAACACCTCAGCGATATCATCTATATTATTAGCAACAAAAGATTTGTGATTATCCAAAACAGTTTCAGTCCAAGTCGATTTTTCAATTGGCTTAACTCCTGAGACTGGATATTCAATTGGCATATTAGAATAAACTCTTTGAGCTTCAGCATTTGGAATATCAAATGTAGTCAGTGTAAACAGTTTAATCCCTATTGTTTTATTAACCCATTGATAGAGCTTCATAAATGCATCATGCGGATTGCCAGTATTTTTAGATATAGATTCTAATAATTCTGAATAATCATTCATTAATAGACCTTCATTAATCATGCTTCGTATGAATATTAAGATCCATACTTTGCTCTTTTGAAAAAATTAGATTTCCACGACAATCAAAAACTCCAGGGATTTCTTGGTTAATTTCATTATCACCAAAAACATTCATTGTACAAACATGCAAAAGAGTAGTTACCTTGTCGGTATGATTCCATGCTGAATGGCTTTTAGAAGAGTCAAAGTGTAGCGAATCACCTGTTTCAAGAATATTGACTTTGTCATCTATATAAATAGTAATTGCGCCTTCTAGTATGTAAAAAAATTCTTCCCCTTCATGGCTTACAGACTCTGTCCTGTGTCCAGGCAATTCATGAATAATCACACTATTAAGTGTGTGCCCAGGGAATGAATCTGATAAGCGTTCATATTGAAGCCCATTTTTATTAATTGTATAAACGTCACGTTCTTGATGTCGGGTAATTGACGATTTACTTTTTGGCTGGCTAAGAAAATTAGAAACATCAGACTTGAGGAAGTTAGCAATAGATGTCAATGAAGTCAGTGAAGGCGAGGTAAGCCCTCGTTCAACTTGAGAAATAAAACCTATAGAGAGCCCAGATGAAATGGCCACCTGTTTCATCGATAGTTTAAGCTCTTTGCGACGAACCCTAAGTCTTTCCCCCAGACTGTTTTCTGGATCCTCTTGAATGACTGTAGATTTTTTTTGCATGCTAGATTAATAAGTAAATTTTAGTATATGTAAAATATATTACCATATTTTTATTAAGATTGCTCTTGATGAACAAAAAATATTTAAAAAATTAAGTATTACTAAAATAAATTAGTCAAATTTATAAAAATGTGTTAATATTAATTTCCAGTTAACAAGTTAACTAGGATTATTTTTTAATAGGAGAGTAATAATATGAATGTTAAATTTAGCAAAAAACCACTAGGTTTAATTGCAACAATGTTCTTTGCGACTTTATTTGCATTTAGCTCAAATGCAGTCTATGCAAAGAGCTATGAGGTAGCTTATCTATCAGCTAGTTCTGCAAATACTTGGCTTGGAGCCTCAGTTAAAACTATGGAAGCAGTTGCTGCCGCTAATGATATAAATATCACAGAGTTTGATGGTCAGTTTGATCCAGCTAAGCAAAATGCACAGCTTCAAGACATAATCGCATCTGGAAAATATCAGGGCATTATCGTTTGTGCAGCTTATGGAGTCGGTATGATTCCTGATCTTGAAGAGGCCATAGCTGCAGGTATTGAGATTGTAGTTCTTAACCAGATTGTTGGGCCTGACTTAACTACATCAGATCCACAAGTTGATGGGATTGCAGCATCTGTATTAGCGTCACCATATAGATCCGGCACACGTCATGGAGAGATGACTGTTCGAGCTTGTGAAGGTGATGATAATTGTGAAGTTGTATTTATATATGGAATCAAAGGAATACCTCTAGATGATGCAATAAGACAAGGTTTCGATGATGTCATTTCTCAACACCCATCAATCAAAGTTGTTGCTGAGGGTGAAGGAAAGTACCTCGGACCTGAAGGAGGTATAACTGCTACACAAGATATCTTGAGTATGAATAAGTCTTTTGACGTCATGGTTGGCGCTGATCAATCAATTCAGGGAGCTGCAATTGTTCTAGCTGATGAGGGAATGACTGGCCAAATTAAGTTGATTGGCTTAGGTGGCTCTGCACCAGCAATTGCAGGCATTAAAGATGGCTCATGGTTTGGTGGAGTATATGGCGCACCAGGAGATGAAGGGACATATGCAATGGAAGCAATGGTTGATGCATTGAAAAATGGCGTGGATCAGGGTGGAATTGACCCTCTTACTAATGCTCCTGATAATGGCCTAATTACAGCTGATAATGTTTCTAAATTTTCAGCTCAGTGGGATGGCTAATATATAGCTCTAGACCCTTGCTAGCATTAATTTTTAGCAAGGGTTTTTACTTTTCTTAAGAGCAAATACTAATCTGAATTTTTATAATAGAAAGCTATATTAGAGTAGCAACCTTCAAATTATGAAAAATAAAGACTCATCGCAAAAAATAATGTATTTAAATCCAGTAGGTTTTGATGCCTATGATGCATTTTTTGCAGAAATGATTAAAAAGCATAAGTTTTCAAATTCAGAAATCCATATTGCTTCACTATCTTCATCTGTAGGACAAATGGATAACCTTGAATACAGAACTTATAATGCACTTATTGCTTCAGATCTTATTAAGGCAACAAGGCAGGCATCAATAGAAGGCTTTGATGTGCTAATTATTGGATGTTTTTATGACCCGTTTTTGCTTGACTCTAGAGAAATCTCTGGTGATATGATTGTTGTTGGACCATGTCATTCTTCGATTGAAATAGCATTAAAGCTCTCTAATTCATTCTCTGTTATTATAGGACAGAAAAAATGGCAGCATGAAATGCAATCAACAATAATAGAATATGGTTTTGGAGGACATCTGGCCTCATTTAGAGATGTTGCAATGACTGTTTCAGAGTTTCAAGTAGATCATCAGCTTACAGAGAAAAAATTAATGGAAGCTGCCCATCTTGCAATAGAAGAGGATGGGGCTGAATCTATAATATTAGGATGCACGTTAGAATTCGGATTCTTTGAAAAAATTCAAAATGAATTTAATGTTCCGGTCATAGATCCCTCATTAGCAGCATTAAAACAAGCAGAGCAATCTGCTATTTTAAAGAATCAATTTGGCTGGAAGCCATCAAGGCAATGGAGTGCCCAGTCTCCACCTGAAAATGATATTAGCCGATTTGGCTTGTTCAAAGAAGACTATCATTTTGGAAATCGTATAATTGTTAATTGAATATTATGTCAAGTGGAAAAATCCAATAGTAATTCCAATACTCTTGTCAGTTTTGAAAAAGTTAATAAGAGTTTTGGAGCAACAAATGCATTAATAAAATGTTCTGTGTCATTTGAGGCGGGAAAGATACATGCTTTAGTGGGGGAAAATGGAGCTGGTAAGTCTACTTTAGGTAAACTAATTTTGGGTGTTCATAGTCATGACTCAGGAATAATAAAAGTTGATGGTAACGAGGTTTTTTTATCATCACCAAGGGATGCAGTAAAGCATGGCTTGGTTGGAATTTCACAAGAGTTATCATTATTACCAGATCGAACAGTAGTCGATAATATTGCCATAGGAAGAGAAACAACAATAGGTCCATTTGTTTCAAGCAAGAAGACACTAGAAAAAGTTTTAGCTGTTATGGAAGAGTATGGTCTCTTCATAGACCCAACTAAGCTTGTAGGATCATTGTCTGTTGCAGATCAACAAAAAGTTGAGATTCTTAGAGCGCTTAATACTAATGCTCGGTTAATTGTTTTTGATGAGCCAACTGCTCGTTTAGCAAGTCACCAGGCTGATCAACTTCATGATTTGGTTCGATCGTTAGCCAAGTCTGGCACTGCAGTAGTTTATATTTCCCATTTTCTTGAAGAGGTATTAAAAATTTCAGATACTATTTCTTTGTTAAGAAATGGTGAAAAGGTAAGGACTGATTCAACTTCTAAAGAGACAAAAAATAGCCTTATTGAGGGAATGACAGGCAGGGATGTTGGTAATTTATTTCCAAATAAACCTACAATAGACCCTACTAGTGAAGTCCTTCTTAGGGTGAGAAACCTTACACGTGAAAATGAATTCAAAGATATTTCATTTGAAATAAAAAAAGGAGAAATTCTTGGTATTGCTGGATTGGTCGGCTCTGGCCGAAGCGAGTTAGCTCATGCTATATATGGCAATAGAGCTCCAGATAGCGGCTCTATAGAGTTATATGGTAAAGAATTTATAATAAAGGATGTTGCCCATTCAATAAAAAATGGCATGGCAATGGTCCCAGAGTCTAGAAGAGATCAAGGACTGCTATTAGAACGCTCTTTATTAGAAAATACGTCATTACCATATTTAGAAAAATTCACCTCTTGGATTTATGGATTAAACAAGGAAGAAGAATATAGTGAGGTAGATGAAAGCTGCAAAACAACAATGATTAAGCATAGTGGGCTAGAAAAAGAGGTCCAGTATTTATCAGGTGGCAATCAACAAAAGGTTTTGTTTGCAAGGGCTGCAATGAACAAGCCTAAATTACTTATAGCAGATGAGCCAACTCGGGGTGTTGATATTGGAGCTAAGCAAGTCATTTATGAGCTAATATCTCAATTATCAAAAGTAGGTGAAGCGGTTTTATTAATCTCATCTGAAGTAGAAGAGATTATTGGGGTGGCTCACAGGACCTTAGTCATGTCTCGTGGAAAAGTAGTCGCCGAACTAAAGGGAAGTCAAATAACAAAGTCTGCAATTATGGAGGCCGCTTTTAAGCAGGATTAATAATATGAACAATGCATTAGATTACTCAAAAAAACATGGCATCGCCATTATCACTATTTTGCTTTTTATTCTATTAGCATTAACAACGGATGGTTTTTTTACTGAGCGAAACCTTAGAAATATTCTAGATCAACAATCAACAATTCTCATTGCCGCTTCTTTTATGACAATTGTCATCATATCAGGCAATTTTGATATCTCTGTTTCCTCTATCTTTGTTGTCTCTCCTCTGTTTGCTTTGCTTGTTGAAAATGCTACTGGAAATATCTTTTTAGCGCTTATAGCAGGTATTGGAATTGGTCTGGCAATGGGCGCATTCAACGCCATTGTGGTTACTTATTTTAAGGTCAATTCATTTATAGCCACACTAGCAACTTCTTTTATGTTTTTTGGTCTAGGCTATCTAATAAGTGATAGGTCTTTAATGAGACCTATGGGGGATGCTTATCAACAAATTGCACGTACAAAGTTTTTTGACATAACCTCTGCTACTTGGCTTGCATTGGTTGTAGTAATAATAGCCAGTATAATATTAACTAGAACGAGGTTTGGCCGAAATGTTTTCGCAACAGGTGGAAACCAAGAGGCAGCTCGTTTAGCGGGTGTAAACGTTTCTAGAGTTCAAGCTGCAACTTTTATTTTGCTTGGAGGAGCTTCAGCATTAGCAGGTATTGTCAGCTCTTCAAGATCTATGTCCGCACAACCATCAGATGATTTCAGTTTTGTATTTGCAGTGCTTACTGCCGTAATTGTCGGCGGCACATCTATTGCTGGAGGAAAGGGTGCTATTTGGAGAACAGTAGCAGCTGCTTTCTTTTTAGCCTTCATGAGTAATGGTTTTAATTTGAATCAGATCGACCCACTTTGGCAAAGAATAATACTTGGACTTGTAATCGTTATTGCTGTTGCAATCGATTCATGGTCTCAACGAAAAAATGTTTAAATAATATGATGATTATAGTTGGAGAATCTAGATGATTAGAATTGGTGTAGACGTCGGTGGAACTAATACTGACGCAGTTGTAATGAAAGGTAAAAAGTTTTTGGGGGGCGCTAAAAGTCCAACTACATCTGATATTTTAACTGGTGTTGAAAATGCAATTAAGTCTGCGTTAAGTGAATCAAATACCTCTTCTGATGATGTTGACGTATTAATTATTGGAACCACTCACTTTGTGAATGCTTTAGTTCAACGAACTAAACTGGCACAAACAGGAGTAATAAGGATGTGTTTACCTTCAGGCTCATCAATCCTTCCTTTTGCTGACTGGCCAAATTCTCTTGTTAGTGGTATGAAAGGAACTTACAAGCTTATTAAAGGTGGCTATGAAATGACCGGCGCTGAAATATCCCAACTTGATCATAATGAGCTCATAAGTGCTGCTAGAGAGCTCAGAGATATGGGTTGTAATCAAATTGCAATTAGTTCAGTCTTTGCAACCGTTAGAGGTGATATGGAGCAAGAGGCATTAGAAATATTAACTAAAGAAATGCCAGATCTTAGTATTACACTTAGTAAGAGTATTGGTGGAATGGGTTTACTGGAAAGAGAGAATGCTGCCATTATTAATGCTTCTTTGAGGCCACTAGCAGCAGAAGTTATAGATTCTTTTAAACTTCTTCAGAAAAGTTTAGACCTCTCATGCCCAATGTTTTTTACTCGTAATGATGGAACCTTGATTGAGGCAAAAGAGGTTGTAGAGCTTCCGGTTCTGACTTTTGCTTGTGGACCAACTAATTCAATGCGAGGCGCTGCATTTCTTTCAGGCTTACAAGATGCTTTAGTGGTTGATGTTGGAGGAACTACAACAGATGTTGGAGAGGTTAAAGATGGGTTTCCTAGGTTGGCAGGTACTTCTGTCATGGTTGCTGATGTGAGAACTAACTTTGCTATGCCTGACGTAATAAGTATTGGTCTAGGAGGAGGCTCTATTGTTGCAACTAAAGAGCCTATGGCTATTGGGCCAGTTTCTGTAGGACATGAGCTTTTACAAAAAGCAACCGTATTTGGTGGCGACACTTTAACTGCAACTGACCTTGCGGTTGCTGCAGGGCGCTGTGAAGTTGGAAGTAATAACCCACCATCAATAAGTTCTATTGATAAGCTTATTGAGATTTTAGATAAGATGGTTTCAGATCAAGTTGCAAGAGCTAGAACAAGCAACAAGGCCATTCCTGTTATAGCTGTTGGAGGCGGAAGCGTAATGATGCCTAATGAAATTGATGGGTTAGAAGTTATCACGCCCAAACATAACGACCTAGCTAATGCAGTGGGCGCAGCTATTGCTCAAGTCAGTGGGCAAGTATCTCGTGTAATTTTACTCAATGATGAGATTGATCGTGATATCGCTATAAAAGATGTAACAGAAGAGGCGACCAGAATTGCAGTTAAAAGACATGCAGATCCCAATTCTATTTCTGTTTTAACATTATCAGATATGCCTCTTTCATACTTACCAGGAAATAACTTATTAATCAACGTTACTGTAGTTGGCGACCTTTTAATGGAGGAATTGTAATGAGTATAAAAAAATTATCTTTTGTGGACAACAAATCTATAAATGCAGTTGCTATAGGAGGAGCTGTTCTTGGTTCAGGCGGAGGTGGAGATCCTTATGTTGGGAAATTAATGGCCCAACAAAGCATAGAAGAGACAGGCGGTGTCGAGGTAATAGACATAGAATCCTTACCGGACGATGCATTAATTTTGCCTATTGCAATGATGGGCGCTCCAACAGTAATGGTTGAAAAGTTTCCATCTGGTAATGAGTTTGCTCAATTAATTCCGATGATTGAAAAAATGTTGACCAAACCCGTGGCTGCTATTTTATGTATTGAGGCTGGAGGTCTAAATTCTACAATTCCATTTTCAGCAGCATCAAAATTAGGACTACCAATCATTGATGGAGATGCTATGGGAAGAGCTTTTCCAGAGTTGCAAATGGTCACTTTTACTTTGGGAGGTATAAGTGCGACACCAATGGCTATGGTGGATGAGAAAGGTAATGGCTGTAATTATGAAACTATTAGCAACGAGTGGACAGAGAAACTGGCACGTGCAATAACTATTGAAATGGGTGGTGCCGCTATGTGTAGTTTGTATCCAGTTTCGGCTAAGGATTGCAAAAAATATTTAATCAAAGGCAGCCTTTCTTTGATTCACCACATTGGCTCCATCATAGAAACACATAGCTTTAATGCTTATCAAATTCTCGTTGAAGAATTAAATGGAGTACACCTTTTTCAGGGAAGGGTTAGAGATGTTGAAAGGTTCAGTGAGGGCGGCTTTAATCGAGGCATAGTAAAACTCGAAGGCTTAGGTGATTTTTTAAGCCGAGATGTAAAGGTTGACTTTCAAAATGAATTTTTAGTTGCAATGGAAGGTGACAAGGTTCTTGCGACTACCCCAGATTTGATTTGTATGTTCGATTCTAATACCGGCGCACCTGTTACTGCTGAAACAATCAAATATGGTTTGGCAGTTAATGTACTAGGGTTGCCATGTGACCCAATTTGGCGAAGCAAGGAGGCTTTAGAAATGGTAGGGCCTCGTTATTTCAAATACGACATAGATTACAAGCCATTGTAAGGTTTTATAAAAATTAAACACAAACCTTTGTTAAGTGCTAGAAGACAGTATGACGTTTTACTACAAACTGGTTAGATTATAGATTCAATTTTCGGCATGAGCCTAATAAGTTCTTGGGTGTAAGGATGTTCTGGATTATTAAATAACTCTTCGCTTTCTTTTGTCTCACAAACAATGCCATTTTTCAGCACTACAATTCTATTACACATTTGTCTAATCACAGGAAGATCATGACTAATAAACAGCATGGCCAGATGGAGCTCATCTTGAATATCTTTTAAAAGGTTTAGAACTTGTGCTTGTATGCTTACATCCAACGCAGATGTAGGTTCGTCACAAATTAACAAGCGAGGACGAGTCGCTAAAGCTCTAGCAATTGATATTCTTTGTCTTTGTCCACCTGAAAATTCATGAGGATAGCGATCCAGTGATTGTCTTGACATCCCAACAATATCTATTAAGTCATAGAGATTTTTTGTAAGCTCACTAGAGCTAATATTTTTTTGAAAAAGCCTTATTGGCTCAGATATTATGTCCCTTACTTTAAATCTTGGGTTTAAAGATGAGTATGGGTCTTGAAATATCATCTGAACCTGTCCTCTACTCTTATCAATTTGGTATTTTCTTTTTGAATTATAAAGTGAGAGATTGTTATAAAAGATTTCCCCATTTGTCGGTCTAACAAGTCCTGTAATAATTTTTGCTATTGTTGATTTACCAGAGCCAGACTCACCAACTAAGCCTAGAGTTTCTCCCTCAAACAGTTCAAAAGAAACATTATCAACTGCCTTTACCACTTTAGCAGCAGTTTCATTTTTTGACCCAAATGAAAAATTACTTACCAAGGACTTATCATCAAAAATTTTAGTAACTCCTGAAAGCTCTAATAACTTTTGATTTGTATTTTCTCTAGCCCCCCAGGTTTTAATAATATCTTTTGTTAAATTTTTCGAGTCAGATGTAATTTCTTTTCCATCAGGGCTGATAAGTTTGAATCTATCAATTTTTTTATTTGTTGGCGGCACTGAAATAACTAAGCTTCGAGCTTCATTAGATTTAGGATTCGTTAATAACTCCTTTGTATCACCTTGTTCAACAATAAGCCCGTGTCTCATGACAATAACTTTGTCTGTTGTTTCAGCAATAACGCCCATATCATGGGTGATAATCATTACCCCTAAATTTCTTTTTTTAGTCAGATCCTTTAGTAATTCAAGTATTTGATGTTGAATGCTTACATCTAAAGCAGTTGTTGGTTCATCGGCTATAATCAAATCTGGTTCACAGCTAATCGCTAAAGCAATAACAACCCTTTGGCGCATGCCTCCGCTAAATTGATGAGGATAATCTTCAATTCTTTTTTCAGCATTATCAATGCCTACTTCTTCTAAGAGCTGAATAGATTTTTTTAATGCATCTTGATAGTCTAAATTAAGATGTGTTTGGATGGTTTCAATTAATTGATCTTTTATTTTAAATAGTGGATTAAGGGATGTTTGTGGATCTTGAAAAACAAATCCAATTTTCTTTCCTCTGATTTCTTGGATAAGCTCTTCGTTATCTCTTAATTCATCATTATCAATTTTAATTGATCCGCTTGTTATTTCACCTGGCGGGTCAATTAAATTAATGATGGCGTTTGCAATTGTAGATTTTCCAGAGCCTGATTCACCAACTATTCCTAATATTTCACCCCTCTCCAGCGTAAATTCAACATCCTTGCTAGCAACAATAGTTTCTTTTCTAGTTGGATAACTAATGTTTAAATTTTTAACCTTTAGCAGACTCATCTTATTTTTAATTTTGGATTTAAGGCGTCTCTCATCCAATCTCCTAGTAGGTTAATAGACAAAGCTAAAACGATTAAAAAGATAGCTGGAAAAAATGTAATCCACCATTCACCTGAAAATAAAAAACTATTTCCAAATCTAATTAATGTGCCTAGTGAAGGAGTGGTGGGTGGAACTCCTACACCTAAAAAACTGAGCGTAGACTCGGTTATGATTGCAAGAGCCAATCCTATTGTAGCAATCACTAATAGAGGCCTGAGTATGTTTGGTAAGATATGTTTAAACATAATGAGGACGTTTGATAGTCCTATAATTCTTGATGCCGAGACATATTCTTTATTTTTTTCAACCAAGGTGGATGCTCTAGAAACACGAGCAAATTGAGGCCACTCTGAGATACCAATTGCAAAAATTAACACATAAATTGCCATTTCACTATGCATCGATTGTGAAATAACTGATTTCGCGATACCGTTAACGAGTAGTGCCATGAGGATGCTTGGAATTGTGAGCTGGACATCTGTAACTCGCATGACAATTATCTCGTATCTACCGCCTATATAACCAGCAGTAACGCCAAGGAATACGCCAAGTATCATTGCAAAAAGGATTGATGCAAAGCCCACAATTAATGAAATCCTTGAGCCATAGATAATAGTTGAGAACATATCTCTACCTTGTTGATCTGTTCCAAGGATAAAGCTAGGGCTTCCTCCTTCTGACCACGAAGGCGGAGTAAATGCATCCATTAATGAGACTGAAGCTGGGTCAAAAGGGTTATAGGGCGAAACCACACCAGCAAAAATTGAACAAAGAAAAATAATAAACAAAACAGCGGAAGAGATCATTGCAATTTTTGAATTAAAAAAGCTATACCCTATATCGGTATCGTAAATTTTATTGAAAGTTTTGTTTAACATTCCTAGCTTGCCTCTTCCTTAAGCCTGATTCTTGGGTCGATAAAATAGTATGTGATATCAACTATGAAATTTATCATTACAAAAATAAAGGCAACCATAATCATGTACGCTGACATTATTGGTATGTCAACAAAGTAGACTGCGTTAATAAATAGAAGGCCCATACCAGGCCACTGAAATACTGTTTCAGTAATAATTGAAAAGGCAATTAAGGTTCCAATATTTATACCAGTTATTGTAATGACTGGTATTAAGCCATTTTTAAGTGCATGCTTATAGTTGATGGCATTTTTTTTAATGCCTCTAGCCCTGGCAAATTTAATGTAGTCTGTTTGGAGTATTTCCATCATTTCTGCACGAACTAGTCTGATGACGTAAGTCATTTGAAATAAGCTTAATGTGACTGAGGGCAGTATTAATGCCTTGAGGCCAGAAACAGTTAAGAAGCCTGTTGCCCAAAAACCTAACTGAACAACCTCTCCTCTTCCAAATGAAGGCAGAACCCCAAGTATTACAGAGAATAAGTAAATTAACATTATCCCTATAATGAACGTAGGAAGAGAAACGCCAGCTAGTGAAACAACAAGGATGACATTTGAAATAAAGCTATCCCTATGGATGCCTGTATACACACCAAGAATAACGCCTATTACGATGGCAAGCAAAGCGGATACAAATACTAATTCAAGTGTGGCCGGCATTCGTTCTGCAATTAAGTCAGAAACCTCTCTTTTTAGTTGATAAGATATGCCAAAATCACCTTGAACAACATTGCCTAAAAATCTTGAAAATTGAATATAGACTGGATCATTTAATCCCAGGATCTCCCTAACCTCTGCCTGCCTTTCATAAGAGGCGTCTATTCCTGTCATGCTGTTAACTGGATCCCCTACAAAATTGAACAAGGAAAAGGAAACAAAGGCTACTACAATCATTACAAGCACGGATTGTAAAAGTCTTTTAAAGAAATAGATATACATTGACAGCTAGGTGATAAAGAGGGGGGTTATGTTACATAAAAATTGAAATGATTTTCTGGCCAGATAACTGGCCAGAAAATTTTTTACTACTTTACTTTACGTTTGCAAATCTAAATAATGGCTCGTTGTTCATTCTAATTGGAACATCGACATTACTTTTTGATGCTTGGTTAACAACTTGGTGATGTAAAGGAAGATACGT
>ERZ651776.1167-NODE-1167-length-32702-cov-4.459402_pt1 | contig 32702 bp, 29 predicted proteins | sample MGYA00514761_ERZ651776 | MGnify/ENA metagenome assembly ERZ651776
TTCTTTAATCACTTCATCAGATATATATAAATTATTTATATTACGTATACTTATTGCTTTTTTAAAGGATATTAGTTGGTAATCAAATGTAATAAATGAAAATGGTTCCTTTTCAATATCTGTTAATAATAATGGTGGATTTGTATATTCAAGTTCTCTAATTATTCTACAAATACTATTATTTGTTAGCGAATGTAGATTAATTAACTTACTGCGTATATAATCTTCTCCGTTTTCATTAATAAAAATTATTTCTTCATCGAGCTGTTTTCTACTATATCTAATGGTTTGTTTTTTAGTGAATAAATAAACATTTCTCTCCAAAAACCTTTTATATAAATCCACAGTTTTTTCTACTTCGCCCATAATCTTTTCCTCTTTGCTTTTTTTCTTCTTGTTATTATCCTTTATTACTGGCATTTTTCGTTTTTTATTTTGCGGACTCTTATCTTTATCGACATACTCATTTGTTTCTTCTATATCTTTTTGTTTATAAAAATCTCGTATATCCATATTGCTAATGTAGTAAATAGGAAATTATATTTAATCAATTTTTAATTAAATATAAAATCAAAAAATCTCCTCATAAAGCCAATTGTCTTCGTTGTTTGATTCTACTTGGTCTTGTGGAACGTAATTATCATCTAAGTGTATAATTTTCGCATCTGACTCCATATATTTGCGTGTTTCTTCGTTTATTTTCGTCCTGTGTAATGAAGTGGAATTCGTGTATTTTCCGCCTCTTACGTTATTGTATCCGTATTCCACTATATATTTATTGGTGTATAATTGCTCTATTTCGTTTGCCAAAAATCCAGGACAACTGTCTAATACTTCGCAATTAATCGGTTTAAATTTTTTTGTTACGCGTGCACCGTCACCAGAAAAATGTTGTTTCATTCGTTTTTGAACATTTCCGGTTTTTCCTATGTAAATCTTACCATCTTCCAAACCCAACTTGTAAATAAACGTTTCCTTATTAATGTCATTTATATCGTATATGGATTGCGATTCGTACATTGGAGCCCCCGTTTTTGCATATCCTTTGGGGTTTTTAATATGCTCACCATTTTGCGTATAATATTTTTTCGACATTTTCTTTATTTAAAGGTTATTAATTCCTTTAAATAAAGATTTATAAAATTGATATTATTAAACAATATTCATGCTTTAATTATAATGGGAACAATTGAGACAATTAACACTTACCGAACCGACACAAACGGGAGCTGGGGAATTGGTCAGGAGATGTTGCCATCGTCGTGGAACTTCTATAACGTATTAGTTTATGCTATGGAGAGACGGGCAAAAATCATAGTGAAACCATCGCGTGGTAATTGGTGGTATATCAAGGGAACCAACGAAAATAAAAGCTACGATGAAATAAAAGATCACCTAATTGAAAATCAAAACAACGAGTATAGAAGCAATAGCATGACCTGGCTAATTTCGTATTTTTAAATATCCATGGAGGTAAGTATCACTATTTCAATACATTGAATTCTATCAAATATATTTCTTGTAACTAAAAAAATTAAATTAAATAATAATGTAAATAATGTAAATAATATAAATATTATAATAAATATTATAATAAATAAAAAATTGATGTCTAGTAATGTTGAAAATACAATTATTAAAATAGAAGATATGGATATAGATTTACAAGAATTTATTAAGTGTGATGTATTTACACCAGACGATATAAGTAAGATAATGGCTTCTAAATTAAAAAAAAAAGGAAATATTTTAGAACCATCTGTTGGTAGTGGAAATTTATTAAAATATATAAATCTTAATAACTACGAATATGCTGATATATTTGATATAAAAAAAGAGTATTTGGATAGTATCCCATCTAATGAAAAATTAAATATTTATAATTGTGATTTTATAAAAAAACAGATTGATACTAAATATGATAATATAATAATGAACCCACCATATATTAAAATACAGGATTTATCCAAAGATTATAGGAATTACATAAAAACAAATTTTGATATTCTGAAAAGTGGTATTATTGATATATATTATGCATTTATAGTTAAATGTTTAGATTTATTAAAAACGGATGGTATATTAGTTTCAATAACACCTAATTCCTTTTTGTATAATAAATCTTCTCTAAGCTTGCGTAAATACTTATTTGATAATAAGTATGTTAGAGAAATTATAGATTTTGGTGATAAAAAAGTATTTCCCAACAATTCGGTTTATTGTTGTATAACAATATTTACTAAGACAGATAAGCAATCTATTATTTATAATAATAGAAAAATATTATATACAGATATAATAAAAAATTACTCATTGTTTAATACATCCTCAAATGATAATTTGAAATTAAAAACTATTTGTAAAATCAGGAATGGTATTGCTACTTTGCGCGATAAAATATATATACATCCAACAAAATTATATGATGAGCCTTGTTGGAAAAAAATAACAAATGGAAGTACAGAACGATTTATTATTTATCCATACAAAGAAGGTATTATTATGGATGAGGATATATTTAAAACAGAAAATCCATTAACATACGAGTATTTATCATCTCAAAAAGATGAACTATCTAAAAGAGATAAAGGTAATAAAAAATATCCTAAGTGGTATTCATATGGACGAACACAATCATTAAAATATAGTAAAAAAATGTGTATATATATACCGTGTTTCTTAAATCCAGAATTAATTAATGAAAATATTACTACAAACAATGATATACTTCATTCTGGATGTTTGTGTATTGAACCGAATAATGAAGAGCATATTCAAACAATAATAAAAACAATTATTAATAATAAAGATTTTATTAAACAAAATTCATCAAAGAGGTCTGGTGGATGGATTAACCTAAGTAGTAGAACATTAAATGATTTAGAATTACAATAATTTACTTATTATTGAACTAAAATTCCTATATGGTGTAATAAAACCTTTAATTGGTTCTATACTATCAAAACATTCACCCTTTTTGTTAATATGTTCAACTTCAACAATATAGTTAATTATATCATAACATAAGTTATGCTTTATTAATTGACTATAATTTTCAATATCACTTGTTGTTACCGTTTCAAAATTTTTGATTTCTTTGTCATTTTTTAAATATGGTGTTTTATCCATTAATATATTAATGGGAATAATGTATATATTTGGATTAACCCATTTCAAATGTGTCAATTCACCTGTTAAATTTTCCCAACTATTATTTTTATTTTGTTTATAATTAGACATGATAATCTTAACCGGAAATATTATATATGGTTTTTTATTTTTCAAAACTACAATATCACATTTCTTTTTTTTAGATGAATTACATGATGGTATATTTTCTTCTAATTTTATATCATACCCATCATTTATAGTAAAATAACGTTCTAATATGCATTTTATTTCATAATGGAAATAATCTACTTTTCTAGAACTCCTTGATCCATGTTCGAAATATAAGGCATATGTTTTATCTAATATTTGAATAATTTCTTCCCTTTCTTCTAATAATTCATTTCGTGTAATAGAGGTATCATCGCTATTAATAGAAGTATCAACAATACTATTTGAATGTTGTTCCTCTAAATTATTATCTTGATTTGCGCCATAAATTTCTTCAAATTGTTCTGTCGTCATTGCCATTGTATTAATATTAGTACTTTGATTTAAATCACTATTGAAATCAAACTTATATTTGTTGTTTAATAAATCAACTGCTTCTTGATAATTAAATCCAAATTTGTCAGCCAATGCTCGTGTGGTTATTTTAATAATATCTTTTTTCGTATTATTAAAATGTTGTTTAGCTATCATTTTTTCTGTTCAGTTATCCTTTTAATAATATTTCAATTCAAAAGTATTTCAAATCAATTTTTATTTTTAAGTTCCGTGTATTATATTTGATTTACTTGAATATACATATTTTTTCTTTAAAAATGTTTGACAAAGAAAAGATGCTAACTTAACTTAATTGTTCTAATTTGTTTTATTCTCTCCGCGTTCAAGAGTTTCATTTACATCAAGTGTAACATTAGCACCAGATTCTGCATCATTAACAGCGGGTTCTTGTGTAACAGGTTCTTGTGTAACAGGTTCTTGTGTAACAGGTTCTTGTGTAACGGGTTCTTGTCTAGCGGGTTCTTGTCTAGCGGGTTCTTGTCTAGCGGGTTCTTGTCTAGCGGGTTCTTGTCTAGCGGGTTCTTGTGTAACAGGTTGATTATGAAGTTGTTCATTATGAACAACGGTATGAATACCACCATTATTTAATATATCCCTACTAACATTATTGCTATGACTTGGGTCTTTGATAGCTACACCGGCCTTGACCATTCTAATACTGTCATAATATTTTTGCTCCTGTGCCATAATAGACAATAAGTTCCTGTGAGCAGATTTGAGATATGTTTTTCTTATATCTGGATACAATGATGTTTCGTTTGCTTGAAGTGCGTTGTGATATTCAATTAATAAATCATTGTCCAATTCTGTATGATTTCTAGCTTTTTGTAATGTATTTGTAAGAAGAGCAATTGCCTGAACTAAGGTTTCCATCTTAGTGGGAAAATCCTCGAACTTCGCAAGAGCAGATATCATACCGATTATCGAAGACATAAATATTGGAATAAGCGCAACAGAATTGCTGTTCCAACCCATCTTAATTTTTGTTGATTCAATTGCACCAGTAACAAGTGATAAAACAATGATAACTTTATTATATTGGTCTGATTTAGCTTTTATTGATTCGTGGGCTAAACTTAAACAATCCATCCGTGCTTTTAAGTCGTAAATTACATCTTCTAAGTTTTCCTTTTTCATTGTATATATATATTAGAAATTTATAATAGTGAAAGCCTATTATAAAAAAATTGAAATGATTGACAACTAATTTGAGAATCGCAAAACCAACATTATGGGCGAACCACATAGGCCAGGTGACCATTGGTCTAAACTCAGATGGTGTCGGTGTATGAACGCGTGTGGCTCAGTTGAAGACAAGTATTCCATTCTCGCGAAAGGAACCATCAATAGCCTGCATCTCATCCGTGAGCTGTATGACCATGACATACTCCACGACCACATGCGCATTTACTTGCTGACGGAGAAAACCTACGAAGAGGAGAGGGAGCGGTGGTTGATACCCCAAGAACCATACCCCAAGAAAAAAACGTGGGCCGACATCGTTTCACAGAACCGTTGAGCAATGTCCGTTTCATCTAGTAGCCCCCACAATAAAAAATAGAATAATATATATTATATTTTTATATTATTGGAAGATTATTCATTATAATACATTTTATAAATAAAATTAAAATTTTTTTTTAATATTTACTTCAATGTGAAGAAGTCTTGTATATTCTCTCCAACAACCATAATTGTAAAGAATGAAACACATGATCCTACACAGATACTAGAAATGATAGCGACGTCGCATACGATTTGTTGAAACGGCGGCATATTGTTGTAGTTATGCATTGTAATATTGTTCACTTCCAATTTCAATTTTTTAATCAATTAACTAATTTGGTGTTTTTAAACCAAATAAGACGTTTTAGTAATGCAAAATAGGAATATTGATACCACAATCAACGTTAATATGGTTGTTGAAATTATATTTGTATCACAATAATCGGTATGCTGTGGATTAGCAATGACTACAACCGCTTCCATCTCTGGTGCATAAATCTCAATAACGTGTACAGGTTTTTCTTCGTTACCCTTACAATACGGACAACCCTCCACACGCATTGGATACATTTCACGGTACGTATCATAACAATCAGTGCACACTCGATGACCTTCGATATTACATAGATTTGCGAGTTCTTTTTCTTCTTCACACCAAGAACAAATCATAAATATCTGATATATTTATAATTTTTACTTTTAATTCAATTATATAATAGGTGTATAGGTAATTGCGAGTAATCCGGTATAAACAAGTCCATAAAAAGTCGCGTATATTATTACAGTTCCAATTATGAAAGACGGTATGTAAGCCACACTGAATGTATTATCCTCGTATTTTATCGGCTTATAACTATATTTATCATAATCCGATAAATATAGTTTGTATCGGTTTCTTAGATGGTCTTTTTTATTCATAATATTAATATATCATATACCGTCTTTAAATGTTATATAGTAACACAGATTATTCATATTTTTATCGTAATCTATCTAGTTGTGTGGAAGAGGGAGGTTCGTATTTATAAACCCAACCCGCTTCATTATGTGGAACGTTGTGTAGACGATAGCAGCGCCAATTATAAACTGGGAAATGTAATCAATCTTGCCCATTTTAATAGTATTATGAATAGTAATTTCTTTAAATAGTGTTCGACCACCAGTTGTTATGTGGTGAAACTACTATATTAATTATATTAATTATATTAATTATATTAATTATATTAATAATATTTAAAATATAATAGCATAATAATATTAATTGTATTATGAATAATATTATGAATAAAACTGCAATAAAAATGTTTTTGGTGGGTCTCGTTGCGATTCAACAGACGTACTCGTGGATTCCTTTACGCATTTCCAGGATAAATCCACTAGATAGAATGAAGCACTTGGATTTAATTTGGAAAATAAGAGAGGAAATTGACCAATGTGATGTATCGAAAGGCGATATATGTGGAGGTGAATGTAATGAATGTCATGGAGACGGTGAGATTACATGCAACTACTGTGGAGCAACTGGTTTCCTAATGTTGGGAAACGATTTGATTGGAACAAATAACGATTGTCCTGTATGCAAGGGGACGGGTATGACTGAATGTAAAAAATGTATGGGAGCTGGATATATTGTAGAATGGCGCGATCATTATGAACAATAATATAAAAGATTTTTTAACAATAATAATAATAATAATAATATTATTATTATGAGTGTCTATAAAAATGTGCCAATTTATTTTTAACCTTGATAAAACCCATAGTTATTTGTAATAGATTTAATTGGGCTAAAACAGCTAACAGGAGGGTCGTATGGAATGCTGTCTACTTTCTTGGATTTACTACCACCTTGATAAAACCCAGATGAAGTAAATTTAATATCAATTAGAGAAGAATAATTCACTTTGTCAATATGAATATGTGTATCGTTTACTTTCAGAGATTTTCTATATTCCTCATACAAACCTTGTGAATTGTGTTTATCATCCGCGAATAATGGACTCGTGATAGCTACAAGTGAAGGCACAGGCTCAAACGCATAATATTGTGTTTCGACCAAAGACCTTCGATAATCTTGATACAGTCCGTTACCAATAGGGTCTTGTTTAGGAGTAGAATATTTATTTCTTAATTCTAGATAATCGTTGTAATATCCAGTAAACTCATTGCTATTAGATTTATAAAGAGTTTTAGGTTCATAGAATCCACCATTTGTATTTTTAAGCTTGGCTACGATAGGCGTGATTGCAGTTTTAGTTCTCTTATAGAGATTGCCCCCGAAATTTCTTGTCATTGTTCTTGTGTGTTTCCAAAAAATATTAGGTTTAAGACTGGAAACATTTTGAATAAACACTGTATTTACTAGGGCAATCAATAGAATCTGCTTCATTGTTATTATACTATGTAGGCATTTCTTTAATACAACTACATTTATTATTTATCTTCATATATAAAAATTATTTCTCATCATCACTGTACTCATAAGCCTCGACTTCTAATTCGCTATCTTCTAGAGATTCGTCATCTTCACTGTCATCTTCATTGTCATCTTCATAATCTTCATCGACCGAAGTTTCGCTTTTATCGCTGTCGGTACTGACAACAAAACCATCTTTTAAATAGCCTGTCTTAGTCTTCAATTCATCAGGAATTTGTTCAAGCTCGTCCTCGCTAGCCTCCTCTTCGCTGTCGAGGTCTTCAAATCCACCAAATAGAAATTCGTATACTTTTTCCCATACCTCTGTGGTTAGATCAATGATATTCTCATCGTCGTCAACCCGTAGCAGCGCACATGTTCCGAAATATAGTTCACTGTCGATAGGTGGTGGAAAGTCGTACTTATTTTCTGTATTAGCACGTGCATTATTCTTAGCCCATAATTCGATATTAAACGTTTCCTCTTCAATAGCAATATTCCACGTAGTTCGCTTATCAAAATCATTATTGTTTTTAAAACCGCATTTTGTATGTAAAATATCTCTCGACAAATCCTTAATTTTACTTTGCTTAATATCGCTATTCTTGGTAATTAATACAATAGTGGTCATGTTGTTTAAAATTTAAAAAATAGGTTTAAATAGTTTAGTTTGTATATATAAAATGAAAATTTATTTGAAAAAAATAGACATACATAATATAGATTTGAGATTAATAAACGAATATAAATGTAAAACTGAAAAATTTACATTTATATTATCATTAAATGGTGTTATAAGAATAGCGAACAGCAATATAGCGGACAACAAATTAATGAAAATCGACATACTAGATAAACCTATTACAGAAATAACAATTAATAATATATCTTTACTATGCGATGAAAGTGAGTATGTAAATAAATATGAAATATACCAGGTTCCAGTTCAACATTATGTGGAAAATATAACAAATATTTACCACAGTTTACGTGCAAATTCAAATGTGCACTTTGTGGTCGAATATAAAGATGAAAAAGTGAATAATGTATATTTTCAAACAGAAGAAAGTATAAACGTAGGTTACATTCAAGAAGATATTAATACGTTTTTTACGTTATTAAAGATTATTTGAAATATATAAATATGTTTTTATGGACAATTAAGTGGGTTATCGTATCAATAATATTAATACTATTAATGCACAATATATTTATATTTTTAAAAGATTCACTAACAATTCCAAAGACGCGCGATTTAGTATCAATGGATGCTAGATATCAAGAATTAAACGAATCTGCGCAAATTACAACTGAAAAAAAAGAACCAGAAAATAACGTTGCAGTTTCGAAGCCGAATGATATGGAATATGAATTAAAGGAATATTTGAACAATATAGGTAATACTGATACTAGTAGTATTTCTGATACTTCGACTAGCTCAGTTACTGATATTGATAATATTATTAATTTAAATAAACCGGATTAAAGAAAAAACGATTATTAATATAAAATGTTTACTCGGGAAGTAAAAGAAACTGTACTGAAAAGATTTCCAAATATAGAACTTTCTTATGATAAATTAATACATAATAAAGTTTACGCTGATTTATTTATGGTTATACCAAAAGGACCAAAAGCATTTTTATGGTTTACATATGTGGAAAATAAAAACGTTGCAATTTTATTGTTACTAAACAAGCAGGGAAACGTGAAGAGTCTAGATATATATCCTGTTTGTTTTGAAGACGATTTGTCTCTCGGGACATTGATGTATGGGACATTCTTTGATATTAATTCACATCATCACTTTTCTTGTGAAGACATATTTACGTATAAGGGAAGATATGTAAATAATAATCGTCTCAATGAAAAGTTAAAAATATATGAAAGACTATTTAAATACGAAATATTGCAGAAATCATATAATAAAAATTTTGTTATTGTTGGTATACCGTTATGGACATCGAGTTATATGAATGCTATAAATACGATACCAACACTACCATACAGGGTGTATGCCATTAAATCGTATAATATGAGAGATGATAATGGGCGTTCAATGGGAATTAATCTGTATAAAGAAAAGGTTAAGCTGGAAGTGGTTTTTAAGGTGAAAGCTAGTATTGAATCGGATGTTTATAATTTATATTGCAGTGATAACCAACTATATAATGTTGCAGCGATTGTTAGTTATAAACAAAGTATAATGTTGAATTCTATATTTAGAAAAATCAAAGAAAACATTAATTTAGATTATATAGAAGCAAGCGACGACGAAGAAGATTTCGAAAATGTTCACGAAGATAAGTATGTAGATTTAAATAAATGGGTGTTGATGAAATGTATTTATAATAAACATTTTAAAAAATGGGAACCAATAGAAAAGGTCAACAATAATCAAACAATAGTAAATAAGAGAGAAGCCTTACTCTTAGAAAAAAATAAATAGTATATATATAATGCCTCATTGTGATACTATTCAAGGTGGTTGTGGAACTGCTGCTACTATTGTCGGTGGAAATTTACACATTCGCCACAGTAATCGTAAAATTCACAAGAAAAAACGCAAGACCCTGCGTAAATTTCTCTCTAAGAAAAGACGTGGGTTACTTAACACATTAAAGCGCACCTTCAAATACAAGAAGGGTAATAAAAAACGCAAGTCTAAGTCCCAGAAGAAGCGCCGCCCTATGAAGAAGCGCAAGTTCGCGAAGAAGCGCAAGTCCGCGAAGAAGCGTATGCGTGGTGGTGGTGCTCTAAGCCCTGCCTCGTATGGAAATGAAGCCCCTCGTGTCGATCCTAATATCATTGATTCGGTGCGATTTTCGGTAGGTGATAACTTAAACGGTCAATCTGCTTTAGCCAACCCACCACCGATTGTCCGAACAGATGGATGTAGAGTATAATAAATTAATATAAATATAAAAATATTGATATTAATAAATGAGTTCAACAGATTATTGGATAATTGACGATGAAATAGTTCCAATGGTAATAATACAAAACAATATTCATAAAGTAGAAACAGATGATATATATTGTTCAAGATGCAACAAACAATTCGTCCGCAATCCTAACGTTAAAAAAGGAACCGCTCAATATTATCGCTGTAATAAATGTCTTAGTTTGAAAACAACAGTTAAGGATTTCTTATATAGTTGTAATATTATGTAGGTAAAATATATATACAAAATATATACTATATAATTACATATATAGTATATAAATATATGTGTGAATTTATTGAAAATAAGACCATATTAAAAAAGTGTGCCGAAAAAAACACGTTTTTATTTCATTTTTTTTAAAAATTTAAAAAAAAAAGTAAAAAATTTAAAATTCTGAAAAAAAATGAAAAAAAAACGTGCAAAAAACGTGCAACAGACTGAAATGTAGGAAAAACACAAAAAAACAGGAAAATCTATGTAGGGATTTTATGGTCACAAAAAAAATGCCGAAAAATCACCAAAAAAACGCAAAATATTTAGAATTTTTATATAGCATTATTTTAAGAATTTATGCTATATAAAATTCTAAAAAAGTCTAAGGATAATTTGTATTGTGAAAAATGTGATTATTATGCTAATAGAAAAGGAGATTTTAGAAAACATTTACAGAGCAAGAAGCATAATGCTATACAATGCTATACGAAGGAAGTTGAAGACCATTTATCATGTGAGTGTGGACGGACCTATAAACACAGTTCTAGCTATTATCGTCACAAGAAGGTTTGTAAATATGTGAAGGGTGAAAATGAAAATCAAATAACTAAAACAGATAATGTTTACGGAAGCGAATCATCTGATGTAATTAATTTATTGAAACATGCAATGTATGACAATAAAAAATTACAAGAACAACTAATTGATATGCAAAAAGAACACAACGAAACCCTTCATAAAATTATTCCAAAAATAGGTAATACTACAAATAATACACACAATAAAATAATAAACGTCCAAATGTTCTTACATGAGAAGTGTGCCTCGGCTATGAGCATTCAGAACTTTGCGAAACAGATAATGATTACTATGGACGATCTAAATAAAAATAAACCTGATTGTATTAGTAATGTTGTATTAAAAAACTTAGAACCGCTTTCGATTACTGAACGCCCCTTCCATTGTACTGATATAAAGAATAAGGAATGGTTTGTAAAGGATGAGAATGTAGGATGGGAAGAAGATAATGGAGAGAAAATAATTAAAAATACTGAAAATGCCATACAAAAAAAATGGATCGACGAGTTTCAAGAGAAATATCCAAATTGGAATATAGATGATAATTTGAAAGAAAAATTCGTATTAATAGCGGGGTCAACAACAAGCGAACTATCAGAAAAATTAAAAATAAAATTAATAAAAGAGTTGGGAAAGGAGGTTACGTTAACAAATAATGAAATGAATAAATTATAGAATTATTTTTATTATAGAATTTATATTTTAATCAAACATTTCCCCTTTGGTATTGATTTTTTAGGAATATGCGTCGATTCAGTATCCGAATCATTGTCTTCTTGTTCTTCTTTTTCACTATTTTTTTTAGTTTTTTTAGTTTTTTTTGCCGTTTTATCGATGGGAATGTATTCATTCAACCATTTATTGTTTAGATAATTGATATTGTTAGATTTAATTATTTTATAGTTGCTTTTGATATAGAATTTTTTCCGTTTAGACCATTGACGCTGATATACTTCGTGGCTATCGACTATGTCAACTACCAGTGGACGCTCACGTTTCACTCGCAATATGCGACCGACTGCTTGTTCGATGTCTGTTTTAGGTGTAGCCATAATAAGCGTGCTAAGACTTTTAATATCAAGCGCCTCGGATGCCATTGAATATGTGGCAATGATAACTGTTTTAGATTCGCTCTGTTTCAGCGCTTCTTCTTTCATACCGCCAATATAGTAACCGACCGATGCAATATTGCGTTCTTCTATTGCTTTATATAAGTATGTTAGCAGGCTTTTATTGTGTGCTAAAATCATAATTTGTTGGTCGCTCTTTTCCTTCAATTCTGTTTCCAATACTTTCAGTATAAATTCACTGCGTGGAACATAGTCACACAATTTAACAATCATACTACTATATGCAATATTTCCTCTGTAATCTGTGATTGGTTCGTTAAAATCGTCGTCGTTCGATTCATATGTAATCGATTTAACCAATACAAAATCGTCAGTATCGCGTTTCACCGAGAAGACAATCTCTCCTAAAAACATCTTAAATACCTTTGTAAGACCGTCTTTTCGGTTCATTGTTGCGCTTAGCCCCAGCATATGTTTTGTGACAATAGACAGTAAAGAGCGACTAAATACTTCTGAGCTAATATGATGACATTCATCGACGATTGTGAGACCGAAACTATCAAAAATATTGCTAGGGTATGTTTTAGTGGATAACGATTGTAACATACCGATTACAATATCTTTATCTTCGATATCAATAATTTGTCCTTGTATTTTGCCTATGCGTGCATCAGGAAGAAACTGTTCGATGCGTTCAATCCATTGATTCATCAGAAAGGATTTATGAACAATAACAATGGTTTTTAATTTAAGTGTTCCAATAATATTAAGAGCTATGATGGTTTTTCCGTATCCACAAGGTAGTTCCAACAATCCACCTCCACCCATAGCTCCCATTTTGCTAACATATGTATTTACAACATTTTGTTGGTAATCTCTCAGACTACCGTTAAAATTTATATTTATAGTTGTTCCATCAGGAATTCGAGATTCATCTGGTTCACCGTAATTATCAAGACCGAAGAAACGAGGAATATACAATTTTTTAGGCGATTCGCGATATATATGAAATGCAGGAGGCTGAACAGGTGATTTAGGAATATAAGGTTTTACAGTTAGCTGTTCGCGTAACCAATGTTGTTCTTCAATACTAATATTTTCCTTAAAAATGGAATAACCTTTTTGGCCTAAATAGGTAGCAACTTCATCTGATGTTTCATCGGCCATATTAAATGTGTTAATATTATTGTATTTCTTTCAATTTTTAATGGATTAAAAATTTCACCATAAATTATCTATAAATTTAATTAATTATCTATAAAAATAATTAATTATCTACAAATTTAATTAATTATCTATAATTATGTTATATGAAGAGTTTTAATAAGCTAATTAAGGGATTAAAACAACAAGAAATAGTAATGTTGGTTGTTTTTGTTATCTATGTATTATTAGAAATAAAAACCCCCAAATCTATTTCCGAATTAGCGGATAATATATACGGAAATGTCTTTGTAATAATTGTCGCTTTGACATTCTTTTTACAAAATAAACCGGTAGTTGGTATATTTGGTTTAGTAGTAGCATACATTTTCATCAAGAGATCGAGTGTAAGCAACGGAACACATGCTATTCGCAGAAGTTTACCTTCGGAAAAGAAGAAGATACAAGATTTTGCCAAACATAATAGCTTTCCAGTTACACTAGAGGAGGAGGTTGTATCTAATATGGCACCGCTAGTAGGTTCTTCAACCGGTGTAAATGTCAATTTTAAACCAGTCTTAAATAATACACATGATGCTACTGTATTGTAAATGAAATAAATCTTAAATGAAATAAATCTTAAATGAAATAAATCTTAAATGAAATAAATCTTAAATGAAATAAATATTAATAGAAATATTATTTATTTTATTTGAATTCTGTAGATCCAACGGGGTCACTTGCACTACTAGCTATTCTATTTGTTTTTTTGAAAATGAAACTAAAGAGAGAATATAGAAAAAATATTATTATCATACCAACTATAATTTGAACTATTGCTTTATTTCCCCATTCATTTAAATCTGCCTCAGACATTGTAAATGGCGATTTTGTCTCCTTTTGCATTTTGACATATTCAACACCTAATACAGGCTCACAAGTAATTGGAAATGATTGGTCATAATTATTATTCTCGGGACCGTTCTGGTTATAGCTTATTTTTTCATTATTGTCCAGCTCAAATGTTTTACTCCTATCGTGAGGTTTTAGTGTATTCAGCCATTTTTCATTAATAGTTAACGCATCCATTTTTCTAAATACAATAATATTCATATTTGTATTGTCCCCTATACCCCCTTTATAAGCATAAAATGGTTTTTTAGGAACAACATTATCAAGTTTGAGATTTGGAGTTTGTTTATCATCCACACCCACTAATATTTCATCCAATATTCCCGAATACGATTTACTTATAACAGGAATACAAACTAACACATCATCTCTGTGCACTAATATTAACTCGGCGTCAATTCGTCTATTAGCATAAGTGTGTAAAGATGGTTTAACAATGTGTATTGATTCTAAAACATGAGTAGAGTTATTATATTTAATATTATTTGTAGCCTGACCAGGCATAATAAGTTGAGTACTAACAATTCCTTCAAAACCATCAACATAACTTTTACTTAAAATATTAATTCCTTCACTTGGATATTCTAATATTAATCTGCATTTTAAATCACATTTATCAGAAATATCTATATTTATATTTGCTGGTGTGCTACTCATTAATATAACATTACAATAAAAAAATATAGTGGATTTTATATAGAATGATTCTCTCTCGGAAGAAGATATCTAAATTACTAAATACAAATAATCAAAGTAACAAACGGTTTAAGAAGAGAGGAATAAATAAAAAAGCTGGTCGCACATTTAGGAACAAGAGAAAGGATATTAATTTAAGAAAAAAATCTTTAAAGCATAGAAGGAGTAAAAATAAAAAATTATTGACTAAATATTATGAAAATAGTAGTGAGGAAGAAGAATTAAAGGGTGGTGCTGATTCTGGTGCTGTTTCTGAAACTGATGTTCCTTCTCAAAAAACACAGGAAATCGATATACAACTTGAAGAAGATAAAGAAATGAGAGTGGCAAAGGAGAAAAAAATGGATGACGATGAAGATGCTGAACCCGATGAAATTGTTGAATATAGACTAAAGGAAGATACGCCTGGGCTCAAGAAATTCCAGGATTATCTGGATGTTTTAAATAAGCGAGCAGAACAAATAGGAAAAGTATATGAAGAAGCATCACAGAGATTAAAATTGTTTGAAATTATTCAGAAAGAATTAATGAATAAGAAGAAAACAAACCTTAAACAAGGTGATAAATCAAAACAGACAGGTGACGATTTAAAAAGATTAGGAGGTGCAATTATGCAGTTAAAATTGATGAGAAATAAATATAAAATGATAAAAGATGTATATAAAAATGATACAAATACAGCTAATGAAATTAAAGAAAAGGTTTATTATGAATACACAGAGCCTAAAAGTAGAATAAAGTTTTATTCCGATAGCATTGAAGGATTTTCAAGTTATGATAAACGAAAGGGTGTAACGATTAATTTTCCAGGTAGTTACACAGCGAATCCTTTTTTTGTTGAAGATGATTTTGCTGGTGAAGATTTATTAAAACAGATGAAACAACAGGTTATTAGGAGGTCAGGATGGTTGTTTGATAACAGTACTAGACCAATTGTAGAACAAAAGACAATTGATGCTTTACAATTTTATATGGATAAACGAGATGATTTAACACTTAAAAGTGATGAGAAAGACGCGGCCACAAAGTCAAGTGAAGAAATTAGAACGGATGTTGAAGAAAGACAACAAGTAATAGAAGATAATGAGAAGAAGACAAAGGAGTTTGAAGAAAAGAGAGAACAACAACTCGAACAAGATAAAAAAGAAGGAACGGATGTTAGTGCATTTGATAATAAAAATAAAGCCAATGAAAAACAAGCACAAACAGATGCATCCGATAAAAAAATAAAAGAAATGATAAAAAATGATAAAGAAGAAGGAGATTCGAAAATTATTTATGGTGGTACAAATCAACCTAGTGGTATCCCTTCTACTGCAACGATAATTCAAGAAAACGCCGCGGTGGTGACGGCGAGAGCGTCGGGGCAGGCGGAGGTGTTGGCGGCGCAGAGGGAAGCACAAAAAGATAAAGCAGATCATGATTTAGACCTTAAAAAACAAGAAGAACGGGAAAAACAATTTTTAAAGGATAAAGCGAAAGTAGGCACGTTAAAATTTAAATCAGTTAAACAAGACGCATTAAAAAAACAAATAATGTTTATTAATATGTGTTTAGATTGTGAATCAAAAGATGGTATAAAGAAATTAATAGATACAATATCTGAAACAGATAATACAGACAATATGGATGATATATATACTAATACATTTAAAAAAAATATAAGGACGAGATTAGAAATACTAAAAAAGAATATAGAATTATTTGAAAACAATAATAATAATCAAATACAAAATATTGAAAATGAAATGGATGGTTTGTCCACACAAATAAAAAATACAAACGATGGATTTAAAAAAAATTCAAACACGAATACACCAGCAACAGCAAGCAGCGAGCAGCAGCAGCAGCAGCAGAACCAGCAGCAGCAGCAGTACCAGCAGCAGCAGCAGCAGCAGCAGCAGCAGCAGCAGCAGCAGCAGCAGCAGCACTATGAGCTGGCACAGCGGCTGGCCAGCCAGCAAGCCAACCAACCAACCAACCAACTCAGCAACCAACCAACCAACTCAGCAACCCAGCAAGCCAGCGAGCAAGCCAGCGAGCCAGCCAGCAACACAAGCCCTCTATTCAGGTCCGGCGGCGGCGGCGACAGGACGAGTTCCTCCGAAGAGTTAAAACAACCGGATAAAGTATGGGAATTAACACGTAGATTTTTTACGGAAGACCATAAAGACGATAAAGGAATAACTAATATAGAAAATTATCAAAATACATATTTTAAATTATTAGGATTTATACTTGATAATGCGAGTAATAATAATAATAATGAGAATGTACAAAATGCACTAACTAATTTAAGACTGAATCAAACTGAACAAATTGAAAAACAAATAAATGAAGCATCTGAAAAAATAAATAAATATTATAAAGTTATATTTATAAGCATTAAAAACTTTTTTGAAAATACATTAACAGGATTAGACGGTAAATATAGTTTAATAACAAAATCAATAATGCAAAACGAATATATTAATACTAAAATAGTAAATTTATCAAGTATATTAAAAGAAATTAAAAACAGTGAAATTGAAATACAAGAAGCAGAATTAAAACTATTAAATCAAATAGATGATAAAGAATCGAATAAAGATGAAGAAAGTATGAATGAAAAATTAAGTGAAAAAAAAATAGAATTAATATCAAAAAATTTCATAGAAAATGATTTATATATTAGTATCATTAAATTAAAAATACTAAAAAATTTTATAACAGGTGAATTACAAAAACAATGTGATAATTTTAATGATAAGTTAAAAACTATAGATTTTTTAAATAAACAATTAGAAGTGTATAAAAACGGCAATATGATGAGAGTTGCGGCGACACTTGGTATGGCAAAACCACTGATTATTTTTGGAGTACCATTAGTAATTGTAGTAGCTCCGTACATAATTGCCTTGGCAGGCGGTGTTGGTGTGACGGCGGCGACGGCGACGGCGGGATATGCTGCGATTGGAAGTGCTTTATCAGGGATCTCTTTCAGTGCGGCGGCGGGGATGGGGACGGCCGCCACCGCCGCCGCCTTCGCCACTGCCGCCCCCTCTTTGTTCGAGCTGGTGCGCGTGTCATCGACATCGGCGGCGGCGGAGGAGGCGGCGGAGGGTCCGATAGTCGATTTATTTATATTTATGATACCATTTCTAACAGGTGCAGATGGGAGTGATGTATTGGATATAGTTGTTAAAGATAATTTAATATCTTCTGATGATGCTAAAGTGATCAGAGCTACTAAACAGTATAAACAAGCTACCCAGGAGGAGAAGAAGCGCGAGACGAGACGCAGAAATTCTGTCGAACTCAAAAAACGCGACGCAGAGCAACTAAAATTAAATGAAAAGAAAGAGGAACTTAGAAAGGCCGAGGATTTAAAGTATTCGCGCGCAAAAGAAGACCGTGAATTTAACTTACAACACATCAACCTCACCTACAAAAATCAAGAGCTCGCCAACAAAAATCAAGAGCTATTAAACGATAGGGTGAGGCTGCAGGCGAAGGCGGAGGCGGAGGAAGAGGAGCAGGAGGAGGCGGAGGCGGAGGCGGAGGAAGAGGAGCAGGAGGAGGGTGAGGGGGACCGCAGAAAAGACACCGAGAAGTTCATGGCGAGCTGGAACGATCACAGAGCGGAGGCCGACGCCATCACGGGTTTCTTCTCGGGCTCGTACGGCGATAACACGGACGCCCCCCCCCCGCAAAAAAGCCGCCGGACCTTCCGGTCCCGAACCCGAGCCGCCGCCGCCGCCTTTCGGGACCGTAAGTCGGCCTCCGCTGACGACGTTGACCCTGCCCGCCGGAGGGGCGGGGGGGGTAGGCCGGCAAATAGGGATCCTTTATTAGGCAACAAAACCAAAAAAAATAAAATCAGGGGTGGTAGTGGAAGACGGAAACGGAGGACAAAAAAAACCGCTATACAAACGTATATGGGTAAGCGAAAGGATGAAATATTTAAAGCAAAAAGATTAGAATATCAAGGATATCTGTATAATAAATTTATTGCAAAAGGAAATTTTTTTGGACCTACTAGTAAAGATTTTTTTGAAAATTTTAATGTAATAGACTTTTGTGATACATTATCCATATTAGTTGAAGCGATTGATAACAATAATTTTGCATTTAAAAAAGTATATAAACGCGTCACGAAATTTAATGATTTAAATATAAAAATAAAGCAGAAAGATATAGAAACATTAAAAAAAATAAGAAAACTTCAAATGGATCAATCTGTTAAAGAGGCAGTGGAAAATAGACAAACAGAAATAGATAAGGTGTTATTACGGAAAGCAGAATCTGAAAAACAGCTGGAAATAATAAAGAATGAAATTGCAAAAATAAAAATCGAATCTTATGAGCGTAGAATGAGACAGAGAGGTTTAAAGTTTATGAGGGGGTGGAACCCATTTAAGACTGCAAAATATGTATTAAAAGATGATGTAGTTGTTGACAAAAATGGTATAGTTTATGGTAAAACACAAAAAGGAGGTGGATTAATGGAGGGAGGTAAAGGTACAAAATATATATCAGGAGAGGTCTATATAGAGGGAAATAAATTGGTAAGAGTTAATGATGGTAAGGAGGAAATCATAGCAGTTGTCCAAGACAATGAACTAGAAATGTTAAAAACAGATAATAAGATAGGTGACCTTACTTTTCAAAAAGAATTAGAATATAAATTTATAAAATTTGAAGGTATAATAAGTAATCTTTTTGATGGTATAACGATTGATATAATAATTACACCGGATTTAAAAAATAAATTAACCGAAGATATGAATCCTGATAAATTTTTGACTGAATTAGATGAATTAATACAAGATATTGAAAGAAAATTAGATGAAGCAATACAGGATTGGAATAGCAGACAAGCTCAATCAGGTGGAGCTACTGATGAAGGCGAACAAGAACCTGATGAAGAAGAACCTGATGAAGAAGACCCTAATATTAGAGATGTTAAAACATTATTAAATAATTTAAAATTAGATTTATTTAAAGTATATAAAAATCGTTTATCAGACGACAAAGTCCAAGAATTAGATGTTAAATTAGAAGAAGAAGAAGAAGAAGAAGAAGATAAAGTATCAAGTAAAGAAAGTGAAATAAATGAAAAAGAAGAAAGTGTAAAATCACAGTTACAAGAAATAGAAGATATTAAAAATAAGGCGAATTCAGATTATAAAAATAAGTTTTATATCGCGTTAATATTACGTCTTTTGATGGCTAATGAAAAACGTACGCAAAAAGATTATGATGAAAAAATGATTGAGTTTATTAAAAAAGATAAGGAGATTAAAAAACGCCGAATGTCGATTTTATATATGTTTGAAAGTGATACACAACTTAAAAAAATGGAGGAGGATAAAAATAATCTAGAAGAAGAAATAGAAAATATATTAAATAGATGTGAAGATTGTGTTGTGAAGAAAAAAATAAGTATCAAGAAGGGTAAAGTGTATGGCTCATATTCGACAAAGGACCCAAATTTTGAAAGAATGGAAAAAATGATAGATAATGAAAAATATCAAGTAAACGACCGTTCAAAAAAAATGTTTGGAAGAGGAAAAGAAAGGGGTAAAAGTAAGAAAGAATATAACTATGGTTATAAAAATTTATATGATTTTAATATTGCATTTACAGTATTTCAAAGTGAAATGAAGCGTGATGAAAAAGGTATTATTGTTGATAATAAAGACGATGACATTGAATCAGTATTTGAAACACAGATATACAAGGAGGGTGTTCCGTTTTTTTATGCAGACATCATACGCATAGCATTATTGGAAAACGATATGGAAACACTCAAAGAAACAGTAGTATTCCTCGAAAAACAAATATTAAATAATACTGGATATGATGATGAATCGCGTAATGATATTGCGCCTATCGAATTACAGAAACAGTTACAGAATCCAGAAAGTGATTTAAGTAAACAATATGAGATGGCAAAGGCGGAAGTTAAAAAAATAAACGATACAGAATACAAAGAAATAGAAGAAAGATACAGACAAAAAATAAATTTTGCTTATTTTGTAACACGAAAAGCAGCAGAAGAATCACTAAAAGAAAGTAAAAAAACAGGATTACAACAAGGATTTGTATTAGATATCAATGATTGGGAGAAGATTCAAGATGACAAACCAAATGAAATTAAAATAGATAAGAAGTTATTAGATAAAATAGTTGAAACAATTCTACGAGATTCAAAGGTTAGAGTGCAAAAGAATAAGGATAAGATATATGATAAAAATCATATTGAGTTGAAAGAAGTAAGTATAGTTACAAATTTAACCATGTATATGAGATGGGTCAAAAAAGAGAATACAAAAGACAAAAAGATAGAAAAATCTACAGAAAACACGATAAAGTTAATGAACCTCAAAAAAGAATTATACAAGGATACATTTAATATAGTAAAGGCAATGGAGTATTATAAAAATTCTGGTTATGTATCAAAATTAAGACAAGAATTGGTGGATGATATGGTTATGTGGGCTCGTAAGAATATGAGTGTTTATAATATATTGAAAAATGAACACAAAAAATGCATAGAAAAACTAAAGATATACGGAAGGGTTAAGAAATCAATACCAGGGGTTTTCGTTAATCGTAGAGGCAAATTACAGTCAAAATCAAATAGAAAGCAAATAATAGAAGATGACATAGAAGGAGGTGCAATGGAAGGAGGTACAATGGAAGGGGGTAGTGTTTGGGGTGAAGCAATACATAGACCATCGACATTGGTAAATGGTGAATCTGATTTTAACGAAACATCTATATTAACAGATCTTAATTTTTACGATATTACATCCGATAAGTTATTGAATATCGAACAATTCTTAGGAGTATATGACAAACCAGTAACAGGTAAGAAGATAGATACGCCACTAAGTGAATATGGTAAAGTTGTATTGGATTATAAAACAAAATCAATCAGTAACGTAGGTGACCAAGAACCATGGTCTACACCTAACGATAGCACAACATTTAACTATTCATTACTGCCGAAAGAAATTCAAGATGTGGTGGAATTTTGGAGACGAGATTATGAAGACAAACTAGCAATAATATTTTCGGGAGAAAATGCAGATAACGGTAAGGACAGGCGAATTAATTTATTGAGGAAACAAAAAAATAGTTGTGAGCAGTTATTGGAGTGGGAAAATGAAAATTTCAAGCAGGTTATTAGTGAAGAGGGTAATAATTGTCTAGAAAAGGAAAGTAGTAAAAAACTAGCATTGATATCAAAAGGGAAAGGCGATGAAATATGTAATGATTTTAATATGATGTATAATAGTACAAGTTCAAAAAATTATAAATCACAATTAAATAAATTACTAATGAACATAGATAAGTGTGCAAATAAGAATATTTACAATGATACATTAACATCAACCAGTGAAACAGATATCGATGGTTCTAAAAGCGGTCCCGTAGATGAAGATGAAACAGCAGTAAAAATAACAAGTAGAGATTTGGGTACGCAAGCCGAATTGACATTCAAGATTATATATGATAAGAAAAATGCGTCTACTGAAATGACGGGCGATATAGGAACTGATAACACCTATTATTGGGAAAATATTTCTGATGTAATGAAACAATTAGAACCAGCAAAATCAGAGGTAACATCAGATGCTAAGATTAAAATGGATGGACCTCCAGAAGTAGCACAAGGAAAAGAAAAAAAAGAGGAAACCATTCCTGATGAATCTAAATCTGATGAATCTAAATCTGATGAATCTAAATCTGAGCCTCAGCCTGAAACTGAGCCTCAACCAAATCCTGAGTCTGAGGCTGCGACTGAGCCTGGGGCTGAGGCTGGGGCTGAGGCTGAGTCTGAGGCTGCGATTGAGCCTGAGCCTCAGCCTGAACCTAAATCTGAGCCTGATGAACCTAAATCTGATAAACAAGATACACAAGATAAAGTAGATGGTGAGAAAGATGAAACTGATTCAAAGGGCAACGAAAATTCGAGTCAAGAAAAGGCAGACACAGAAAAAAAAATAACAGATTTAGAAGAACAATTAAAAGAGCAAAATATTACAGAAGAAGAAAAAAATAAATTACAGAAAGAGTTAGAGGATGTTAATAAAGAAAAAATAGATCTTAGTAAAAAACTAGAAGATACTGGTTCTAAAAACAACAATCTTACTTCTGAAAATTCGGAATTACAGATTAAATTAGATGAAGAAAAAGCTAAAGCGATGGCTGAAATAGAAGAAAAAGCTAAAGCGATTGCCGAATTAGAAGAATTAAAGTTAAAGGGTGCGCAAAGCAATGAAGAAAGAGACGCCTTACTAAAATCATTAACAGAAGCTAAAAAATTACAAGCTGAGGCTGAAAAAGCAAAAATAGATGCAGAAGAAGAAAAAAAGAAGGCAGAAGAATTATTAGAAAAAGAACAAGAATTAAAAACAGCAAGCGATGGAGAAAGACAAAAATTACAAGATGAAATTGATAAAAGAAAACAAGAATTAGAGAACAAAAGAGTAGAAATGGAAGCTTCACAGAAAGAATTACAAGACAAATTAGTGAAAGTAGAAGCTAAAAAGAATGCGGCCGAACAAGAAGTTGCTGAAAGAAAAACACCGTTCGGCGCAGTTAAATCGTTTATAGGAAAAGGCGGTTCTAAAAAGCGCAAATACTCCTTCAAGAAGTTACCGAAGCGTAAGAGACGTAACAATAAATCGAATAAGACACAAGCAAAAAAGCGTGGTAAACGATTAAATCGCAGCAAAAAAATGAACCGTTAATATATGAAGCACATTATTACGGTATCGGAAATGGCATTAAATAAATTAGGAATGATTTTAAAAGAGCATAATAAATCAGTGATAAGGTTTTCGGTAAAAGGTGGTGGTTGTAATGGATTTAATTATCAATTAAAACCAACAAATAAGCCAGCAGAAAAATTAGACGAAGTAGTTAAAATGGACAATGTAGAAATACATGTTTGTAATAGTAGCGTAATGCATTTACTAGGAACAAAAATAGATTGGACCGAAGACATAATGGGTCAAGGATTCAAATTTGAAAATCCGATGGCTCAATCAAAGTGTGGATGTGGAACATCTTTTAGTAGTAAAGTTTTTTTATAGTTAATTAATGTCAACTATAAAAATGTAAAATTAAACTATTAAAAATGTTAAAAATTAAAGATGTTAAAAATTAAACTATTAAAAATTAAAGATTAGGAATGTATTGCATATTATTATTTTCATAGATAGTAACTTTAAATGCGTCGTTATACCCTTCTACATAAACAGTATCGCCATTATACATTGAATCGCAGCCATATTCACTAGTACAACTGCGTCCTCTGTGAGTAATAGGTAATTTAATCATATTATTTTTATCGGTCATAGTGTAATAATTCCATTTATCTCTGTTGGTAATAAGCGGTTTACCCATTAATGGTAATATATTCTCTCCGTCTCCGTTCAAACGGGTTAGGATACCAACTTGTCTGTAAGAAGCATTAACAGATTGAGTAGGAATATTAATAGGAACACCACGAGGGTCTAAATTGTTGATAGGATTGACTCTATTATCTTTTAAAGGAGCACTGTATGGATTCATTAATACATCGCTTTCTAAATTAGAAAATCCATACGATGGATTGGGAAATATTCCTCTTGTGTTTTGTTGCTCCTTAACAACAATCTTTGTGTTTTGGTTATATCTAATACTATTCATATTCAAATATAACAACACACCACCAACAATAATGAATACAAATAATATAGTTACATTTTCAATACATATTACGCCCGGAGGACAACGTTTTGGCATTATATATTATTGTATTTTTTTATTTTAACCTAACTTGTTAGTAATCTTTTCGATTTGGTCCTTACTTTTTTTGTTATTGTGACCAAGAATACCTAATTTATTAATCATACCTTCTGCGCTACTTAACATAGGTTCGAGTTTATCTATATTTTTCATTAATTTATCTTGTTGAGTGGCTAACTTTTGTGTTTCGTCGGACATTTTGTTGATAGCATCGGAATCAAGAAGTTTATCTAAATGATCATAAGCGGCCTCGAGAGTACCGGCCGAATCTATTTTCGATTTCTTGCCGTTAGGAGGTAAATCGGCGGGTTGGAGAGCGACGAGCCCCTCCTTATCTTCTTCATCTTCCTCGTCAGCGTCATCCTCGTGTTCCTTTTCGTCTTTGTGTCCTTCCATACCCTCCTTGAATTTAAGATTTAATCTGGGACTGGCATAAATATTAGTCACGACAATCGCGGCAAGTAATACAACAATCATATTATTACTAAAATAGGTGGTTAAGAATCCCACAAGAACAAATAACATAACCGCCTCAAATTGTCTCATCATTAAATAACCGAAAGCATTTACAACGGCAATAAATAATACAAAGTATAAAAAGGTTTTGTTTTTCATAAGCGACTTTAATTTCATTATATAATTATAATAGAAAAAATTGATTAATAAATAATTAACATTAATAAATTATTAACATTTATAAATAATAAACTTTGATAGATAAATTATATAATAATGGTTTTAAATTTAGTTATTTCAGAAATTCATGTTTCCGATTTGCACGGATTTATGGAAAATAGCAGCGAACACATATGTATGAATTACATAGTTACAAGTATTATAGATTTGGAGGACTTTTATAGTTACGACTATATTGATGATATTGCGATTCTAAATGAATGTTATGATATGTGGTTGATAGATAATATAAGAAGCTTAACCATTAATGAAAATATTTCTATAAATGTCTATGGAATACACCATCCATATATTCGAAATTACGTAAATATAATAACGAATGATGATTATATTAAAGTAGATATTGCCGACGTGGAAGAATTAGAAGGAGGAGAGATAGTTGCATACCATAAAACATTTTGGTTGCGAATAATACAGCGGAAATGGAAAAAAATATACAAGGAACGCCGCGAAATAATCGAAAAACGAAAACGGATGAAATCACTAAATATGCGAAGTTTATATGGAAAATGGCCTAAATGTTTATGTAATATTCCAAAATTATGTGGAATGTTAAATAATTTATAAAATCAAATAATTTATAAAATCAAATAATTTATAAAATTAATATTTGGATTTTCTTCGCGACTTTTTGGATTTTCTACTTTTTGAAGGACTTTTTGACTTAGTTTTTGATTTAGTTTTTGATTTTGACTTAGTTTTTCTACGGTTTTTGGGTGTTTTGTAACGATAACCGCCTTTTTGGCCGCCACCGTCGAGTTTCTCGGCGGCGGCCTCAGCTTCGGCAACGAGCTTGGCCTCAGCCTCCATGCTGGTGGTGGCGGGGCCTCCTCTTCCGGGAGGAGGAGGAGAAGGAGACAGAGGAGAAGGAGACGGAGGAGAAGGAGGGCCTTGGGTGTTTAATCTTTGTTCTACCTCGGTGTTTTTAGCAGTTATTTCATCTGTAATTTTTTGAATATCATTATTATTCGTATTGATTTGTTGAATAGCTTGTGTTAATTTATTTTTTATAGTATCTCTTTCACTACTAAATTTTTGCTGTGCCTCTTCACTATCTTGTATTCTTTTATTTAGTTCTTCGATAGCTTGACCCTTAGTATTATTTTCGTCTTGTACATTCCGCAATTTTTCTTGTAATTCTTGTAATTCTTGTATTCGCCGTGACTCTTGATTTTCTTTTTCTCGTAAAGACTCATGTTCACCAATGAGCCTATCTATATTGCCACTTAATTTTTTCCATTCACTGCGCAATGATGATCTATCCGTGTCCATTTGGGTTAAGGATTTCTCAAATTGTTCAATCTCACCCATATTTAATATAACATTAGAATTTAATCTAATATATTATCCATCTCCTCATTAACCCGTCTCATCTCGCTAATTATTCTTCGTTGGTCGTGTTGCATTTCACATAATTTACTATTAGCCATTTTGTTTTCTTCGGTTATTTTATCGGTATGGTGATATAGAACGCGGAGTGCCTCATTCTGTTCTTCTTTTTGTTCCTTAATACGACCGTAGTAACTTTTGTAATCTTCTACAACTCCTTCTAAGAAATTGTTTTCGGCAGCTGTGTGTTGTAGGGCTTTATATCGCGTCATTAATTTTTTTTCTTGATTTGCCGCTTCTTCGCGTAAATGTTGAATCATTATATCGCGATTTGCTAAATCGGTTGCTAAATCATTCATATTATTATACTATTATTAGAATAAAATAATATTTATGACGTAAATAAGTAATATTATGTGTTTAAAATCCAAAATAAGCAGTTATAAAACTAATAAGTAAATAGTTGAATCCATATAAAAAATCTAAGCTATTAATATTTAGGATGTCAAAACAGCAAATCGAACCTTTACTCACAGAAGACGATAATCGTTACGTAATGTTTCCAATACAAGACCAAAGTATATGGGATATGTACAAAAAACAAGTAGATTGTTTCTGGCGCGCGGAAGAAATTGATTTATCGAAAGACCACGCAAGTTGGGAGACGTTAAATGATGACGAACAATTTTTCATTAAAATGATAATCGCGTTCTTTGCTGCGTCTGACGGGATTGTGCTTGAGAATCTTGGAATTCGCTTTATGGCTGATGTTCAATTATCGGAGGCAAGAGCATTTTATGGTTTCCAAATTGCGATGGAAAATATTCATTCGGAAGTATATTCGCTTCTCATTGATAGTTACGTAAAGGAGGAAAAAGAGAAGGATACTTTATTTAATGCGATTGAAAATTTCCCATGCATTAAAAAGAAGGCGGATTGGGCTATTAAATGGATAAATGATAAACGGTCATCGTTTGCGACTCGTCTAGTAGCGTTTGCGTGCGTAGAAGGGATTTTCTTTTCAGGAGCATTTTGCTCGATATATTGGTTGAAAAAGCGAGGAAAGATGCCGGGTTTGACGTTTTCCAATGAATTGATTTCGCGTGATGAAGCACTTCATACGGAATTTGCTGTATTGTTATATAGTAAACTTGTAAAGAAATTGCCAAAGAAGAAGATTGTTGAAATGATAGAGGAGGCCGTAGAGATTGAGAAGGAGTTTATTTGTGATGCGCTTCCTTGTAGACTTATTTCGATGAATTCTAAGTTAATGAGCCAATACATTGAATTTGTTGCTGACCGACTGATTGTTCAATTAGGGTATGATAAAATATACAATGCTACTTGTCCATTTGATTTTATGGAGCAAATATCGGTCGAAGGTAAAACAAACTTCTTCGAAAAGCGTGTTGGTGAATATGCGCTTGCAAATAAGGATAAAGACGAGACCACTTTCGATTTCGATTGTGAATTTTAATAAAAATTAAAATAAAAAACAAAATATTTTATTATTTTAAATGTTGCGAGTTGCAAAAAATAAAATAATAAATATACCAAAGCGGAATTATCATAGCCGAATAATAGATCATTATGAAAGTCCGCGAAATGTAGGTTCTTTTAGTAAAGATAGTCAAAATATAGGAACAGGATTAGTAGGAGCTCCTGCTTGTGGCGATGTAATGAAATTACAAATTAAAGTAGATAATGGTATAATAATAGATGCTAAATTCAAAACATTTGGATGTGGTTCTGCAATAGCATCGAGCTCATATGTTACAGAACTAGTAAAAGGGAAAAACATTGACGACATAAATATAAGTAATTTAGAAATAGCACAATATTTAAAATTACCACCAGTAAAATTACATTGTTCTATGTTAGCCGAAGACTCTATTAAATCTGCTATTATTAATTATAAGGAAAAACAAATTAGTTAAATGCTTAATATATATATAAGTAATGACAAATATCCAACGTAATAGATGGTTAGTAGATTATGTAACAGCTGCCTCACAATCTATTGGACCCACGGGACCACTGGGTTTGGAAGGACCACAGGGACCTACTGGCCCCCCCGAAGGACCTCAGGGTGATTCTGGACCCCAGGGTTATCAAGGACTACAGGGTCCACCCGATGGACCCCAGGGTGTTATAGGGCATTCTGGACCTCAGGGACATTCTGGACCTCATGGTCCTCAGGGTGATTTGGGTCCTCAGGGTTTTAAAGGAGACCAAGGAGATTCGGGCGTTCAAGGATTATCTGGTGTAATAGGACCACAGGGAACCAAAGGAGATAAGGGTGACACAGGCAATCAGGGTAGTAAAGGAGATGATGGTGTCATAGGTGTAGATGGACCGCAAGGCTCATTGGGGCCTCAGGGAGAACAAGGAATTAAAGGTGATACGGGTATTCAGGGTTTAACAGGTCCAGGAGGAGCAGCAAACCACGAAGTACGTTTTTTTAGTCTGTTTGATAATTCATTTGCAACTACAGAAAGCAGTTTAATAGGACCGTCTGAACCCACTCCGTGGGTATGCGATGAAACTGTTTTATTATCTAAGGGTGACATATTGTTCCACGATATCCGTGTAAGTGGATATATCACACCTGAATATGACTTTGATTGGCCATTAGGGGGACATCGGTGGATATTACAACGTTCCGAAAAAGCAAATGCTAATTTAAATACAGATACAGATTGGTATTGGGATAATACTAATAGTATAGCAAATAGGGAGTTTAAACATACATTTAATACTCAGGGCGATCATGAAGAAACAGTATATTCGATGACCGAAACAATCGGATACGATGTTTCTTATAATAGGTGGCGATGCGATTTTAGTGGTGTGGGTGGTTTAAATAATATCGATGATAGACTCACATGGACCGTTACAAAAATCACGAATAGTAATTATTGGACGCCTACGACCGATTTGGATATAAATGTTGATATTATAGGAAAACTAAATGTTGGTAATTTGAACAATACAGCAGATACTCAATCATCAACATTGGATGTAAGTGGAGATGTTGCTATTAGCGGAAAGCTTATAGTAAATGGTGCAATTGCTTCTGAAAATATTAAATTAAATCAAGAAATAGAATTAATAAAAATTTTTGATAATTCATATGCTACGACCAGCAATGGAATGGATATGGTGAATGCGACACCATGGATAGAGAATAAAAATGTATTATTTGGTAATGGCTCAATACTGTTTCATAATATAAAAGTTAGTGGGTTTATTTCTAAAAAATATGATTTTATATGGCCTGAAAACGGACATAGATTTGTTTTGAGACGTTCAGCAGTGGAAAACCTAACAAGTAGCGATAGTGATTGGTATTGGGATTCTAGTTTAAACATAGAGTTTAAAGATTTTAAACACACATTTAATACACAAGGAGAACACGAAGAATCTACTTTTTCAATGTCGGAAACCGTTCCATATGAAATAAGTTATAATAGCTGGCGTTGTGATATTAGTGGTGATGGTGGACTTAATAATATTGATGATAAATTAACGTGGACTATTACAAAAATAACTAGTATACCCTATTTTACACCTATAGAACAGAATTCGTTAATTGTTTATGATGTTAGTAGCAATGGATTAAGTTCGTTTAATGACATATCGGTTAACACAATAAGTGCATTAAATAATGGTGGGTTAATAACACTAAATAATATTTTAGTAGGTGATATTAGTAGTAATAAATTGACAGATATAAGCAACATATTAACACAATTGATAATAAAGGTAAATGATTTATCAAATAATTATCATTTACATTCTCATTAATAAAATAAATAGCAAAATAATAAATATATTACAAAAGAATCATTTTAATATTACCTAATGTTATATTAAAATGAGCGGGAGACAAACTAATATCCCAGCTAGAAGAATTTCATCAGGAACTACTAGCGAGAGAAATGCTATGACAGATAATTCTTATGGCCATGTTAGATATAATACAGACGAACATTATTTAGAAATATACCACAGTGATGCTAACAATCCTACTGGATGGAGAGATTTAATTACTAATAATAAGGACGAGATTGACCTTAGTGGATTATTAGTAGGCGATGATGCTTCTTTTAATGTATTTTTAAAAGTCCCTGATGTATCATTGGATACTATACACGCATTAAATGGAGATGTTATAACATTGGTCGAAGATGTATCTATCAATGGAGGGTTGACAGTAAGCGATATATGTGTAAATAATATTAAGGCATTAAATAATGAACAAATTATAATAAATAGTGATGTTTCTATCAATGAAAAATTAAGTGGAACAGAAGCCTCATTTAATGTTATAGGAGTTGACAAAATAATCAGCGATAACGTAATCGAAGTTATGAGTGATATATCATTCAATGGAGATATATCTTGTAATAATATAGTATTCTCAGGTGTTATTAAAAATGCAGCTGGGGAAGAAGTTGGTCTTACATTAGATGTTGCTTTGATGAAAGATAATACAATTGATACGTCCTTTGAAAAAATATCGTGGTTGCGATTTGATAAAGATTCGCATTTTGATCTAAGCGATGGAGGTGGTATTGATTCAAGTTATTTAGATATTAAAATTATACATCAACCTGAAATATCATATAATGTTATACAGGAACATACACCCGGTTCAAAAATTACCTTTACAAGTGATGTCTCAATGAATGAAAGCTTACGCGTATCTGACGTGTCATTGAATAATGTAAGAGCTTTAAACGGAAATACAATAACGTTCTTAAATGATGTATCTATAAACAAATTAATCGTGGGCGATTTAAGTAACTTACAAATTTTTGATTTATCGAAGAATTTTCACGACTTGTCAGGCACATACTATACGCTGTCAGGCGATGTAACTAGAAACATTATAAACATCGGTGATATCTCGGCGCACGTAAGTGATTTGTCCATTAATTTCATAGACTTATCCAAGAATTTCCACGACTTGTCGGGCACATACTATACGCTCTCAGGCGATGTAACGAAAAACATTACAAGCATCGGTGATATCTCAGCACACGTGAGTGACCTGTCCATTAATTTCATAGACCTGTCGAAGAATTTCCACGACTTGTCGGGCACATACTATACGCTCTCAGGCGATGTAACGAAAAACATTACAAACATTGGTGATATCTCAGCACACGTGAGTGACCTGTCCATTAATTTCATAGACCTATCGAAGAATTTCCACGACTTGTCGGGCACATACTATACACTGTCAGGGGATGTAACTAGAAACATTACAAACATTGGTGATATATCTGCACACGTAAGTGACCTGTCCATTAATTTCATAGACTTATCCAAGAATTTCCACGACTTGTCAGGCACATACTATACGCTATCAGGCGATTTTGATACATTTAAACAAAATGTAAAAACAAACGATTTGTCGGTGAATAATCTAAGTGTTAACTCGGGGAATAATATAAAATTTTTATCCGACGTTTCGTTTAATAAAAATGTAACCATAACAGGTGATTTAATTATTGACGGTTCCTTTAATTTTAATGACGTAATTCATAATATTACCACGGTAAATAATGAATTGTTGATTAGCACACAACTAGACATATGCAATCAAGGAACAGGTCCGGCACTCGAAGTAACACAAATAGGAGAAGATATAAATGACGATATTGCACTTTTCAAATCAAGTGTAACAGATAAAGCATTTGAAATATTATATAATGGAAATGCCAT
>ERZ651776.1170-NODE-1170-length-32684-cov-6.096881_pt1 | contig 32684 bp, 19 predicted proteins | sample MGYA00514761_ERZ651776 | MGnify/ENA metagenome assembly ERZ651776
GACGATAGACTCTTTCGACCTCCCTCCCTTTTCCCTAAGAAAATAAATATCATCAATAAATTCGCTTGCTTTTATACTAATTTCTACATGCGCCTACTGTGTTCACAGGTCTTCAACCTTCATTTCCTAGCCCGCCTGGGGATGGACTCTCCCTACACTTGCTTCCCTCAATCCAACAATCTCCCTCAAGCTCACACTGCTCCTCCTTCTCTTCGCTCCGCCTTCCGCTTCAAGCACATCCTTTGGCAAGAAGCCGTCAGGGATCTTATCAATATTGAACCAATCTGGTTTCTCCCTCTTCCATTCATCGATGTTTTCTCCTACCCATTCTATCACCTCCTCGTGAATTGACGTAGTGTATTTAATCCGGTGTTTGAATACTGCTCGAAAACGCTGATGATCATCCTTGCTTGTCAAGTAAAGCTCGCATAGGTACTGTGATGCAGTCTTGGTTCCAAAGAATGTGTTCAAGTAGCTCAAATCAATCGTGCAAAAGAATATGATGTTCAACATCAACCATGCTGTAAAGCTAACAGCTAAGAAACTTGTCATAATATCATTCATTTCACCGTCAAAATACTGCAGCGCTACAAAGGGGAAAGCCTGTGCCCAAATCAATGATATAGTGAAGCCTAACCCGCCCATCTCATAAGGGTGGCGAAAGTGGAGGCACCCGGTGAAGTCTACTATAACTTTAGCAAGGATCCTCTCAAAAAAACTACCAATCAAAGGGATACCAGGAATCCAAAAATGAAAATCCTGTCGAAGAATCTTGAAGACGAGATATATACCGATCTCGCCTCCAATGAAAAGGAGGGCCATTTCAGCATCCGAAAATACCAACAGAGCACATCCCAGGCTACGGCTCAGGTTGTGCAAGGTAGTTGTTTGCGTCGAAAATTCCTGTGTTGGTCGTTGATTTTTTTCCTGATGACTCAAATTCCACCCTCAGACGACCTTTTCTTGAGGATCAAGTTGGAGATTGGTGCGAGAGAGCTGGAGAGTAAGAGACACTGTTCAGAAGGAAATAAGCATCACGATGCAGGATGTTTTGAAGATGCGATCGAGTCGTACGATGTTGCGCTGAAAATCAACCCGAATCACATGGAGTCTCTTGCCAACCGGGCTTCGTCCTATGTGGCTGTTTCGAATTTTGATGGTGCAATCACTGACTGCTCCAAGATCATAAACATCAAGGACGACGAGAAGAATGAGCTAAGGGAGGTTTTTTACACTCGAGCGGAGGCCTATTACCACTCTAAGCAATACTACAACGCTCTGTCAGACTGTGACGAGTGTCTGAGGTTGTCAATGTCAGTATTCAGTGTTGACTTTATCGAGGCACGTGCGCTGAGAGGCGCGATTCATAATTGTCTCGGAAATTCGAGTAGTGCAATTTGTGATCTTTCTGTCGCAATTGGGAAGCGTAACAATTTTTTCGACGCGCTTGTGCAGCGTGGCATGAGTTACATGCAGACCATGGAGTTGAACCTCGGGTTGGTACAGGACAACATGAGAAAGCTCTTCCATCAAATTCATGTCGGAGCTACCAACGTGGCTCTGTCCTGAGACGAGAGAAGGAAAGAAGTTCTGGCGATGGAGGCGCTAGTGGCGACAACATTCATTTCATTTGCCAAGATGGAATTGTTTCTGACTTTCTCTGATGATTGGCTCAATCCGGAGTACAAAAATCCTGTCAGTATTATCTATCATTCCTGTCCAAATTTAAAAAATTTAGCAAAATCTTACATATTAAACAATCAATTTCAAAATTCACGACCATAAGAACACATCCTGAGGGCATTGAAATGTTTGCGAGCACTACAGGTTGGCAGTTCTTGGTGACTTACTCACTGTCTGAAGCTCGAGAGCGCTTATATTATCTTCATCGTCATCGTCGTCATCGTCTAGATACCGACTGTTTATTGTCCGACTACCCCCGTTTGAGCCCGTGCTCACACTGTGGTAGTCAATCGTTGTGTTCCGGGCTTTCCGTTTCATGATGCACCAGACCAATCCACCAACAAAGAGGAAAGTCATTATGCTGATAAGTGGAAGTGTGCTTCCGGCTTCTCCTCCCTTACTGGTATCTTCATCAACAATGTTTGAGTTATCAGATCCAGGATCTGAGCTATGTTGACAAAAGAGCATCTGTTGCTTCCAACCAATTTGAATGGATGCAGACTGGAAGTTGAATAGAGGGTTTTCTGACGTGTCGTGTCCGACATCCGCTTCTGCGACGAATTTATTTAAAATGCCCTCGTTCAATTTCTCCGCAAAGTCACCTCTGTTGAGCTCCTCGAGCGCGTGATCGGCCCTCTCCTCGCCTGTGGCGATGATTGATGAGCAGGCAGCTATGTCCCTGGCTTTTTTCTGGCTTCGTTTGTAGTTTTCATTCCTGATACTCATCTCGATCAAAATCTGTGTAGTCGCTCCATTCCCTCCATCTCCGTCAACTTCCTTGACCCAAAGGACACTAATATCTCCCCCTGATATGTGGTGAAACCCGTCGCTAAAGATCTCTGTAAGCTCCTGACTATAAAAATGGCTCCACCTCGTGGCATTTGCCCCTACTAGATTTACGATAGTAGATACCTTGTATGGAACAAGCTCGTGGTCGCCCCCACAAACTCCGTTGGTGCAGCCTCGCTGCTGGCTGGAGACCTTGTAACATTTTTCGTCGACCGCGTTAAATACGCTTTCGACCTTCACTTGACTGCACGTGTCGTCCTTTTCTTCACAGCCGCTCCACAGGTCCTTGCAAATACCTAAGTCGGAGATAACGGCAGGTTCGAGGTCAACGCATGAAGGAGCGTCAGGCACGGCGTCGCCAGAATTTTCAACGGCTCCGCATCCGCAACTGCACGTCATCGTACCGAAGCATCTTTCGTCGTGACAGCTATCAAACTCCATACTGGGCGTGAAGGAAGCTATTTCGGCCATCAAGGACTCGCATGATCTCCCGTTTCCCTTTGGCGCAGTCTCGATCACTCTTCCCCAATTCTCGCTCCCGCTGAGCAAGCTATTACTCAAATTACTTGCGTCGCAGTCTTTGACGGCGGAGCATTGTTCGATAATGTAAAGCTCTCCGAGCTTGCAGTCAATGTCCTGGTCGAATACTTCGCCCGCGATATCATCGTAGTTGCAATCGCAAGGGGCAAAGCCAACTCTGTTGTTCTCCCAGTCGAATAAAATGTCGTGGCCCTGCATAAAGTTAGCACCGAGAACTCCTCCCGAAGACTCGGAGAAGTATAAGCGGGGAGTGTACTTCCCTGTGCTGGTGCTCTTTTCCATGTAGTGAGTGGGCGGAAAGGTGAGAATTATATCGTCGGGCCTGTCTCCCCCCAGCGCGGCGGCTGACGAGCCCATCACGCCAGGTGTGTTGCGGTCGTTCACAGCTTCGCCATTCCGGGTTCCGTCAAGCTGGATTAGTACCGTCGGCAAATGTTTGACTTGCTCGTCAGTCAGACTCATGGCACTGTTGGAATAGGTGCGGCCTGTCACATCTTTCCAGATTCGTTTGAACTCGACGCTCGCAGAGCGAGACAAGTACGTGTCCGTAGTTCCGCTGTCGACAATTACGCCTTTTCCAGTGTTGAGCTGGGCAGAATCGACCTTGACCCGAACGGCCTGTGCATTCTGTGGACTTTCAACGTCGTTGCCGCCTCCCGGACGAACATAAATATTCGTCAATTTGACTGTGAACCACCCGGAGCTCTTCTGATTCGCAACGAATAACATCGGCTGATTGTGAGCATTGGAACTATAGCCCCCCATTACCATCGCGCCCGACAGTACCCCATCGACCTTGTCGTAGTTTAAGTGCTTCTGGAAGCACATGGTAAAACTATTGTGCGCCAAAATGCCTTTGTCATACATTTGTTTGACGATGGTGGCATCCGATGCTGACATTCCCATAATTCCAGTAGCTAGCTGAGTTATGAAGAGGCCTGTCTCGCGATACTGGCAGCCGAACATGAAATCAAAAGCAAATTCGTCGCCCATTATTTCGTTCATCGCGTCATCTTTGTTCATTCCAAGCCAAAATTTGTCAACAGATTGGTAGGCATACCAAGATGATCCCTCCGTGTATGCCTGCGAAAACCGACAAGTGTCATCAGTGCACTTGCTACCGCTCAGGCACTCGTCGCAGCCTAGTTTGTGAAACGTATTCGATTTAGTGTAGTCGAAGAGTAAATCAGTATGGTAAGACTCGCCGCAGTCGTCGCATCCCAAGCAGGGGAATGCAGTGTAGTGAGATCCGGTGTCGACAATTACAGACTGCCGCTGCGGCGTCGGCGATCCCACCCACACATCCGCGTAGTGCGTCCCAATTCCCTGATAGACGGGCACTTTCTGGGTCACTGAGGATGGTGGCGATATGTAATCTGAAAGACCGCGCCGCAGGGACCGTTTATTAAATGGATCTGCGGCAATCTCTGAAGCCATTTTGGAATCCTGCGCATTTCTCGCGAATTAGTTATACGGTTAAGGAAACGCCAAAAACACCTGCGCATAATATCCGAAGCAGAAGATGCAAAGCAAAAGGGGCGAGTACGAGACAACCATGACAACAACCACAACAACCACAACAACCACAACAACCACAACAACCACAACAACCACAACAACAATCCCAGGTTGATGTTCTCCTAGGCAAATAGAGCGCATCGAAATCACCTACCAATACCAATTCTTCGTATTTTGTGAACCGAGACGTCATCCGAACCTCCTCAGCGTCAATTTCTTCTCCGTGAATGTGGTGTACATAGCTTGCAGGAGGTGAGCCTTCTTGGTGGAGGAGAGGAAGCTTTTTCAGTGGTACTTGTGCACTCCTTGGGTCGCTAGCTATAATTGATGTAACCATAGCCGTCAGAGCAGCATAAAAGAGCGTCATCGGAGAGATTGACGCTGTTGAGATCTGTGGGTTGCGCACAGATCATTTACTTTCAGGTCATGGATTTTGCATCCTCCCTTTTTGCCAATGGTGGCCACTTCTCCCTGATTTTCTATATTTTGTCGCTGCCTGCAGCTTTGGGATAGCATAGTCATCATTGCCGCCTGACAATTTGGTTCGGATAGATTGCCTTAGGTTTTCTCATTCCTCTTCAATCTGCCCTCGCCCCTCCTCCTTCCATTCTGTCAGCTCCCCTGACATGGTCCTGAATAGTGATGAGGAGGAGGCATTCGCCTCTTCGTCATTTGACCCATGCGCATACATTAATGGAATTCTGTCTTCGCCCCTGCCTACCACCCCATCAGCATCCACCTCAACGTTGCCATTACAACCACATCCGCTGCAGAGCTGCCTCCACAGCCTCTCTTCTTCCCTCTTGCTTCTCAACGAGCAGCTCGCAAAATCGCTAGCTGAAACGACGACGATCACTTTCCCTCGCATCGGCAATGAAATGCAGCGTATTCGAGGCGGAGGGGAAGGATTAGAGATTGAGAGGGCTGCCTTACGGAGCAAACAAAATGCTGTCGAGAGACACCGTCGTGACAAGATTGAAGAGCATGCGAGGAGTCTTGGCGCTGATGGCGCTGATGGCGCCGATGCGCGTGCATCGAACCAGTACAACAAGGTCCTGGATCAAATTCACCAAACCTCTAACCTCCAGCGGAATTTGTTGGAGACTTCCCTGATTCTCGACTCTCTCAAAGTGTTTCAAGAAGTAAAAGAGCAAATGGCGAATTGCTTCCTTGAAAGTGATGTAGCTAATCTTGTCAAGCTTTTGGGTAAGCTGAAAGATGCAAGCAAGAGTGAATTGCTGGATGGTATGCCTGGAAGGGAAGAGAGAGATTCAGTCATTAACAAAATGACAACGAACTTAACGACGCTGCTCAAGCCTCAGGTAAGGTGCATTAAGGTTCTACTTGCCCGGAACAAGCCATTCATTCGCGCTCAAAATACCTATCGAAGTGCTTCTACTTGCCCTGAACAAGCCATTCATTCGCGCTCAAAATACCTAATCGAAGTCTACTGAATTCTGCCGTTCGTTCACAAACAGCTTCTCCACGCTCTGAAAGGATCCCGGCTTGACACTCTCCAAACAACTGTTTCGATGTATAGGCAAATTGATCAGATGGGCCTTTGCCGAAGTGAGTACGTGAGGAACCGTGTTGGGGGGCTGCATCGAAAGTGGTTCGCGTTCGGAGGAACATCTGACTTTAGTGATTTTCTTGCCTCCTTCTTGAAGGAGTGCTCCGAGTTTATTCGCGAGGAGAGGACTCGAATCGAGACGGTGTTTTGTGGTGGCCGTGCTGATGGGTCTGAAGAAGGCGCATGGGTGTTGCTCGCGGACATCGTTTGCGAGGTGCTGGAGCCCACATCGAACTCATTCAAGTCGAGGTTGTCGTCACTGCCGACGTCGTCTTCTTCAGGGTCTTCGCCGTCGTCACCTCCAGAAATGTATGCGAAATGCTTTTCTCTGCTCCTAGGGTTTCTCCTTGATTTGAATGAGGTTCTTGGCGAGGAGGTCGGTGCCGCATCAATGCAAAAAATTTATCGCATTTCATATGCACCTTTCGCGCAGCAACCCACTTCCTACATCGAACTGGAAAAGGAGGAGCTCACGAAAGCAAGTTCGAAGCTGCATGCTACGCTTCAACAATTATCCACCTCGCTGATTCCCACAGACGATCCAATGATGTTCACGGTAGGGTGTGAAGAGTTTGGCGCTGTTATGAGTCGAGTGTGGGCCGAGGGGAGGAAGTGTCTCGTTAGGGCAGAGGGGGTAGTAGGCAGGCGTGGTGATGGAGGAGCGGCAGTGTTGGGGGTCGTGGGCAAGATCATTTGTAACTTTTTGAAAGAGGTCCATTCATGCGTCGCAATCATGAGCCACAACAGCAAGCACATTCACGCTGTCTTTCAATTCGATCATTTGCGTTGTTTGTTTGTGCTTTCTGCCATTTTAAGAGTACAAACGGAGGTGGCAAATTTGGACAAGCTCGCTTGCGAGCTATTCGATTGCGATGGCAGATACAATGAAGAGGACAACAGTGGTGTTCGCGAAAGAATCGTCGCTTCTCTGACGAACGGATTTGCAGGAACTGCTGCCGCTTCCCAAACCCCTGTCCCAAAACTTGCAATTTCAACCAACAAAATCTCTGAGAAGCTAATCAAGGCTACGCTTTCTTTCTTTCACGACGTTGCAACATCAACAATTTACAATTTTTTGTCGGGCATGTCAAGCTGGGGCATTTGGAAGGGGGAGAGTGTTGGCGACACCGACGGTTCAGAATACAGGTGAGTGTACTCGTTGAACCTTAAAAAAATACCACCAAATCAATCGCAAAGCATGAGGAAAGCAGGCGGCGCTTGTACACCCCCAATTAATTATCCCAACTTTTTCATTGGCATGGCGCTTTTCCTCGACTTTTTTTTTCTGACTCGGCCCTCGGCTACTCGCGGTACACACAATTTGACGTAGTATATTGCCTCAGGCATACATAACTGGGATTGGTGAACATTTATTATCTCTTGTGCAGCACCTCGATAGTCTCCTAAATGACGGGGGTGAAGGAGAGCGGCTGGTAATGAGCTCGGATGCAGGGGTTTTGCGGACTTTAGAAGGACTTGGAGTAAAGATGTGGCGAGACCTGTTTGGTGTCGTTGGAGTTGTGGTCAGCGAGGAAGAGGTGTGGGAAGTGATGCTCGGAAGTTCCAAAGTAGCTGATTCGGGTGGCAATGCCAATGATGGTGACAACAGCTACGAAAATGACGAAGTGGGGGACTCACCGGCTGCCAAGTTCTGCAACACGGTGATGACTGGCATTGGCTGTGGTTTGGTTGCCACGATGCTTTGCAATATCTGCAAGATTGTGAATCTGAACGACGAAGGTTGTGAACATTTGACGGTTGATTTATCTTATCTAGGCAATGTTTTTAATGTCCTTGGGCTCAGCAAGCAGGTGGAATTACTCGCGCATGTCGCCGATTTCCTTAATAATAACAAAAGCAGGGAGGAAATGAAAGAAGCATTGCGTCGTGAGCATGATAATGATGATGCGCGAGGGAAATTGTTAATTGCAGTTGAGAATACGCTGGTACGAATGAGAACATTTGATAAAAAGTAACAAGAACCTGTTTCTTTACCCATTTGGCTAAGGAAGATCCTTACGAAGGTGAAATACTTTCCACTTTCGTCGAATTTCTATTAATAGATAGAGTTTATAGACCAAACCCTGGTATTCAATCTTTCGTTGTGTGCAGCTCTGGAGCAGCCGAGCGTTCAAACAAATTATCTGGGTTTCCAAATTATTTGTTATAAAGAGGCATAACATATTTCTAAACAAATAAAATTCCTCCATGGAGCCCCTCTTTGCTAAAGGGGAAGGTTAGTGGCAACGAGAGATTCAATTTCATCGGGAATATTCAAATATACTCACCCATTTTCTCCCTTGCAGAGGTTCTGTATTTAGTTGACAGAGTTAAAAATCAATGGGGGAAAGCAAACATTGTAGGTGAGAGAGCGATCGTGATATGCCTATATGCACTTGCTGGTGAGGGGCTGAAACCTTGTTGCTGCTGGCTAACTACCCTGGGCTGGAACTAACTGTCCACCGCTTTCCCTCACTCTCCTGTGATCCAAATTCCTGTATGTTGCTGTATGTATGTATGTTGCGGTTTGTGCAGATGTTCATATTGACCTGCCTGATCCTCCCTTCTATACAATTACTTACCACAAGCTCGAGGCTGTCGAAGAAGACTCCCTTGGAAGAGAGAGTGCTGCTCCACGAAGAACTGGGAGTTTGTCGGGAAGCGGTGCGCACGTAGCATCACCGCATAGACCGAAACAGAAATTGGTGAAACATGAGAAGCAGACAACACAGAATCGACTGAAAAAGAGGTGAATCTCGTCGTCGTAACCGACACCCCTGCCTTTCCTTGCAAAACTTTTACAGAAACATCCATCCACGGACGCACGCTGAAAGATAAAGTAGTTTACCCAACCCTAAGAGAAGAAAATGCCAAGAAGAAACACCTACACTTTAATTGACACCGTCCTATCTACTCGTTTCTAAGGGTGGTGGCACTCATCCTCCCTTTTGATCATTCTCCTAGTAACTTTTTCCTCACTTTGATGAGCTCTGCCTCTTTTTCCCCCTCGAGACGCCGGCTTTCTCTCTCCACCTCCCTCCTTGCCTCGTCAACTAGTTTTTTCTCGGCCTCTTCGAATGCGTTTCCCACAGTGAGCGCACGAACGCTTACCTCCTCGTAGCATCTGCAGAGGGCGTCGATGCGTTCCTTCAGTTCGCCTTTGAATCGCTCCACCTTCGAGAGGCGATCATCTTTCTCATCCCGCAGAGCTTGGACCCGAAGCCGGAGCTCTTTCTCGGCTATATTGACATTGTTTTTTATTCTCTCCTGGTTCTTGGTAGTCAGCTCGCGTTCACGCTTCTTGAACTGAATTAAATTGCGCTTCTTTTGCAAAGCTGCCATTTGCTTCTCTGCAGCCTCCGCCTGTTTGCGCAGAACTTCCTCTTCGGCATCCCAATCTATTTTTAAAAGGGTTCCCGCATGAATTGTTAGCGAGGTTATCATTCGGGTCTGCGATACTTGCAATTTCCTTCCACTGACACTGAAATAACGAATAAAACTACTTACCATAGTCAGCTGATATTTGATGTCCTTTCTCTTCTCCACATTCTTCCTCGTAACCATCTGTTCGCGGTATAACGACGTTAATGGCCTTCCCACCGCCTGTCATGCCATCCACGTCTAGAAATCTTCCATTCACGGCGCCTTCCATTTTAGCAGTGTTTCCTTCCAACTCTTCGTTCATTGCTTTCCTTTTCTCTATCATCTGTGCGATTCCCTCCCTGGTTTGTGCATCAGGTTCACAAACATCCGCGGATTGTTTGTAATGTCCATTGCGTGTCCTATCGCCTAGGCGACGATATTCGCGCCTGTCGGCTGCTTTCTTGCTCGCTCTCTGTCGAGAGTTAGCTGCATCTGTACCGCTCTGCTGTGAGCTAGTGGGCTTTGAAGTATTTGCGACAGTGTCAGCATTTTGCTCCGGCTTACTCTGGCGTCTGGTTCTATGCTGCTGATGCTGCGCTGCGCGCTGCTCTGAACGAGGCATTTTTATCCCCGTTGGTTTCTTCCTGCCTTGCATAAAGAATTAATTCTTTCACCGTTTGCATCTTGCCCGGGCTGGGCGGTGGACTGTGTGCAGCATTCAAATAGAATTGCCCATTTCCTCCCTTCTTTTTCGTATTACGTCAAAATTGTTGTATATTGTGAAGAAGTATAACACATAATATCTTCTGCTGCAAAAAATACGGTCAAAATGAATGAAAACGCACCCAATCTCCTTCAAACATCGTCATCAAACCAAGCATCCAATAAGCCACCCTTCCACAAAAGTCATGTTTCTTTCTCTTCTCCCCCGCGTCGTGGAGCCCTCTCTCCGCATAAAGGTCGTGTCGCTATGAATGGACCATCGGCCGAGGATATATTCATCTCAGATGATGTCATCATTACAAAAGGACAACATGCCGACAAGCGCGGTATTGTGAAGAGTATAACTCAAAAGACGTGCAGGGTTGCTCTTGGTGGCACAGGTAACATCACCGAAAGCATCCCCCTTGAGTTTGTGCGTCTATTCGTGAACGACGGCTTATTTGCTTCTTCGGGAACGCCAAACAAGAAACAGAAGACAAAGACAAAGACAAATAGTCAAAATCTTGTTGAGACGAATGATGAGACCCCACGAAAGCGACGCCGGGATTGCAATGACGGGTCAAAACCCATTTCCGCGAATGTCGTCATCCGCGCCGTCCCTCAATCAATGTTTTCTTCCGCAACTGTAGAAGTCGACACAATTGCTAAGGAGATTGAGAAATTGAACTGCAAGCTCGATGAGATTAAAATCAATACGCCAGCCAAGGTGTTACAGCCAGCGACAGAGAAATCGCCAAATGCAAAGAAAAAGTCGTCGTCGTCGTCTTTTTCGCCTTCGTCATCTGCTGCTTACGTAGCCTCTCAGTCTAGCGCAGCCACAGCTCAGACCGATGCCAACGCAACTGCTGAGATATTGAAAGAAATTGAATCAATGAACGACGCAAAAACTAAGCCGCCCTCGGTAGTGTGGCTTACCAGTGAGAACAAAATTAATCCAAAAATTCAACAGCGCCTAGATGCTTGGCGAGCAAAGTATTATAAACCCGCTCAACCGCTTGAAAACAAGGAGGAAGAGGAGAAGGAGAATCACAGCAGCTCTTCTGTGTCCGCGACGGCCAAGGCGCTCCACATAGACAAATCTGGTGGAAAGGGCGCCTTTCCCAACCCGGAAGATATCCTACCTCCAGGACTTGTCCTAAACAAGCCCAAAGATCTGTCCTCGATGGAGGAAAAGCTAATAGATTATTCTCGCTTGAGCACATGGTACGTTTTTTCTTTCCACGCTATGTTTCTGTCTTGTTTCACGTCTAATCTAACACAAACACCTAATGTCGCTCTCTTTCGTCGTCGCTAAAACCTATCGTGAACAGGAAATGCGAGCTATGCTTACAGACAAACGATGCGCAAACAATGATCAGATGCAAAACCTGCGATCGAGAACGACCTAAGTTTGAGAGAAAGAGAGGTGTGACAATTGATAAAATTTTGAGTTGAATTTTCTGCGAGTTTTGTTGGAATTGGCTCTTTTCCTTTCTTAAATTATTACGTGCATCATTACCCCTCCCCCAGGTGGGTTCCGTTTTTGTGGGTGAGTTGTTGAACATGATGGCAGAGAATTTCTTTGTGAGAGAGGGGACTTGTGGATGGCAAAAGTCGTTTTGTCGAAGGTGAGTTTGAGGATATCTCAACATAAAACATTTTGAGGGGCTGAATGATCCGATGAGTCGTGCCGAGTGGTATGTATTCATTCTGTATATGTTCCGTTTTTGTGGGGACGTGTTCTTGTGGATGGCGAAAGTCGTTTTGTCGAAGGTGAGTTTGAGGATATCTCAACATAAAAGGATGGGCTGCATCAATTACGTCAGGTTGCATTGATGGTTACGACCTTCTTTTGCGATCGGATAATCGACAGGATTTCTGATGAGATAATTTTAGTGCTTTCGCCTTCATTTCCTCCATTCGTCACCTCGATGTTCATGAGCATATCCAAGATTATCATCTTCAGTTGTCGCATCATGACTCTCGTCGGAGATTGACAAAACATGAAGTGAATATCGACAGAGTATCGATAGAATACCAGCGAACCACAATTAAGGAAAATGAAGTGAAGAAACTGAAAGAAGTAGGCCACCGCTCCCTTCCGAATGTACGCATACAAGAGCTTCGACAAGCAGACTAAAAATACAATCAGCGCGACACTCTTCATTAACCTTCGAACAATAACAGCATTTTTTTCGAACGCCTCGCGATGTGCAGTAGACAAGCTTTGGGACGAGGCTGAATCGCAAAACAGCATGAGATGTTAGGTGGGGGATTGTTCGAGTAGGCTTGTGTTACAATTGCTATCATGCGCTCCTCTTTCCTTCCAACTTGTCGCTCTCCTCCATCCCAGCACTTACACTGAACAATTCTTAGCAATCGGCGTCCAAACGTTAACAGAACCACTAACAAAAGGAATAAAATAGTGGTATTGATGCCAGCTATCATCCGATGGTAGAAGGAATCATCCGTGATATTTTCCTTATGCTGATACCAAATGGCTCCACATGCTGTCAAAACCGTCGTAATTGCGAAGAAAGCGAAGTAGATATTCCTTCTTTTCAATTTGACATGAAGAGAGACGGGCTTTACATCCAGAGTCGCCCAGGTGAAAATCAAAATGAAAATTCCTTCATATTGGAAATATTTCGATATTGTAGCTAGCCAGAAAAATACATTGTACAGAAGGATCAAGTCGTTTTCACTGTCAACCCTGACAAAGTAAGATACGTTGATTACTATGCTCTGAAGGCTGAAAAAAAACGAGGTCGTCATGAAACAGAAAGTCAAAGCATTCGTGAAAGTAAGGAGTCTGCGGACACGGATTTGTCCCCTGTTTGGACTTCGGCCTACTTTTAAGTATTTTGAAAAGACCAAGGAATTGCCAACAACACTCTCTACCCCCAACCTGACAACACTTCTCTCAAGCAAAAGTTCAAACACGAAGAAACTCGCAAATAGCACAAACACAAAAATAGAAATGGCTGAGGCTATAATCCACAGAACCGAGAGTACTATCAGGGCCGTCTGATCCAAACAGGAGTGTTCTCCTAGCATTGCTGCCGGGTATGCACGGTTGCAAATGCAAGTATCACTGCTAGAGCACACCTCCGAAGGTGTGCAAGACTTGTTCCCAAGGAGACACATCACAACCTGACCTGCCAATGTGTTCCAAGTTCAATGAATTTGAGACTGACGTAGACTGGTGTGAGACTGACGCAGATTGGTGTGAGACTGACGTAGGCTGATGTGAGACTGATGTAGGCTGATGTGAGGCTGATGTAGGCCTAAGATATTCCTTCGCGTCTATTTTCCTCGGTCAATGTTCAACGTGGCTGTATTGTACTTCAAGATTTCTCCGATGACTATTGCTGGTCGCTGCAGCTATCAGTGAGTACAATTGGATGCGTCCTGAAGTTCTTTTAATGAAAAATCGGTAAAGACTGTTGCGCTAGAGCTCTTCCAACTTTTCCATTGGAGACCCCATTTCTTTTTTGGGCATGAATCTTCTTTTCTTTATAAGTCCCACAACCTTCGTTAAAAATGAAGCATAACGGTTTCATTTAGCCTTTCTCCACTCCTACCCAACTGTGCAACTATTCTTTCCAAAAAACTAGTCTTCTCCTAACCCTAACCCTCCAGTCCCCCTCCTCTATGACGATCAAAATTTTGCAAATGAATCTGCTGGCAAACGGCCTGTCGGCCGATGGATTCATGGCCGCGATATTGCATGAATCAGTTGAATCAATGATTTCCTCGATCAAAACGCTTGCAAAGGAATTGTCAAGTGCATTATATGCCCTCAACCCAACATGCGCTGACGAGGACCTGAAAACCCTCAACCAATACTACTACGCGATTATTAAGGGAGCGACAGAAGAGAACGCATCTCGTTTTCTGAGAAAGCCGATCGACGCCTTCACGCAGCTCGCCGGTTCTCAGCTTGCTACGTTCGTTACACAATTACGTGAGATCAAAGCCGAGAACTCTTCTGCATTTGACTCAATTATGGCAACGAACATCACTCTTTCTCAGGATTCGTTCCAAACTCGCTTTGACTTCCTATGCACGGAGATCATTGGCCCCAACGCGCCTGACATTCTTTGTTTCCAAGAAGACGACATTACTGGCAAACTACAATTATTCTTAAAACCTGAAGATTTTGGGTCGGTAACCACCAAGAAGGCAAACTCTATGAGCGAGAAGGTGAAGAAGGACTTGTATTGTTTAGATGATTGCTGGAAGTGAGTTCGTTAATCCATTTAGGTGCTGCTTTGAGTCTCACCACTAACCCTTTTCCCCATCCCCCCCTATCCATTTCGATTGTTGAAACCAAAAGGGAGAAAGATGGTGTCTCAATTTTCTACCGCAGGAGTGTGTTCAGTGAATTTTCGCTCACTTTACCTGCTAACATCGACGAAGCAAAAAAGGTACCTTTCTGCTGCGTTGGCTTAAAAACACTTGATGGAATCAAAATGATTGTCGCCTGCTGTCATTTGCCAAGTGGCCGGAAGAAATATTCCGATGAACTCTCTCGAATCGAATCGATCAAAACCATTGCACAGGCACTGAACGAAATGGCCGAAACACACAAGTGCAATAATTTAATTCTCTGCATGGACGCTAACTCTCCGCCCATCTGTCGCATCGACGAAAACTCATTGAACTTCGACTACTATGAGGAGTTGAGTGACGTACCTCACAACAGCGCCAACTCTAATGTTGTCGAAAATACTTTTCTCCATGCTCTCTGCGACAGTCTCTCCCTAAAAATTAGTGATCATCTAGCAATAAATGACCCTTTAAACTCATGGAGTGTATGCAAGATGAGGGGCCCGGCGACAGAGCAGCCGAACAAAATTGGGGAACCTGAGTATCACTTAATAGACTACATTTTTGTCAAAGGCAGCAACCTTGTGATCGAAAATAAAGCAACTCTTCCGACCCGTAAAGCTGACATAAAGTTGGATACCACGAATCTCTTACCGAACTACTTCAATGAAACTGCCCGTGTCAACGTCAGTAGCAGCGACCACCTCCCTGTCCTTGCCACTTTCTCGACAAAGACAAATTTAGATGCTTAATTAGGGAAGAAAGAAAAACATCATATCAATGGAAAAGAGGGTGGGTGATGAATACAATACAATATAAAATAAAACGAAATAGTAGCTTTGCAATGGGCAAATCATTTACACTATTAAAACACACCCCAAAACACTCCAACTCCTATCTCACGGCATAAAGCTACTAAAAGTGTTGTCAGGGCTGGGCTTGACCTCATGCTTCACCTTGAGTAATTCATTCTCTCTGGCCTTATGGTCATCCAGCATGTCTTTATTTGCGGACCGCTTGAATTCGCTTCTAGCAGCTTTCCTCTGTCTCTCGGCCCTTGCTGCTGCCATCCGATCCTCCTTCCTGTGAGCCTTTGTCTTCTCAATGTCCAACAGTGCCTTCAGCCTCCGCTCCTCTTCCATGATAATCCTCTTTTCTTTCCTGAGTGCCTCTAGATCGCTCGCTTCCGCCAGCGCCTTCAAGATAATTCCGTTCTTTGCGTCTTCTCGTCTTCTCTCAAAGATCTTTTGCCGCCGGCTTTGCTCCTCTAGCCGGACCTTGTTCTCCTCATCAATGCGCTCATTCTCTGCTAGCAAGTCCACCAAAAAGGGGCTCCTCATAGTTTTCGCTTGCCATTCTTGCGTTTTCTTCACCTTGTTCTGGTATTTCCTTGTCCGGAAATCTGCTTGTTGATCCAGCATCTCCTGCTTTACACGGTCCCTCTGATTGTATTTTTTGGACATGATCTGGGAAGTCTCAGCGGCATCCATGATTCTCCTGGATGCGCGGGCCGCGACATTCTTGCTCGGAGAAGGCATAAATCTAGTCCGAGACAGAGTTTGACCTGTTTAGGTGAGACAAGAGGGAGTTGGGACAACGACACTCGACAAAAGAAGTTGCGATGCTTTACAGATAAATGAGAGAATGTACTAAGTGTTGTTTTTCTTGGCGGGATTGTTCACTATAAAGTGTGTGTGTTCGTGATGAAATAATTTTTGTAACAATAGTTATACAGAGGTTCTGCTTGGAAGTTGGGCCTCATCCGTCCGGAGCTTTTTTTTTTTTTTGTTGCTAAAACATCACATCAACAACGAAAATAAAATACGAATTCAATGTTATAGAAGATATCGACAGACAGGTTAATCAAGAGGCAAGAGGATGGGCGCGGGTAATAGTAACTGTGGTTGTTGTATGTTCGGAGTTATTCTGGATGATGATTGGGACGGTTGCGACTGTTGCATAATCTGCTTGCCAAAAGGTCAATGTGCCCTATGCGGGACAAGAAAGGACACCTCTCCCTTTGCGGATGATTCCGCCTCGACAGAATTAGTGTGCTGTCGCTGGTACCCAAAATCCCCGCCTCACAGGAGCACAATGTCTAGGGGATAAATCACCCAGTTGTCAAGGCGCAGTCTAATCACTTCCTTATGGTGACGACGAGTTTGCTCGTTATCGTACAGCTGTAGCAAACAAAAAACGAAATTTGCGAATGTGCTAATTGAACAACAAGACAAAGAGCAGGTTGTATGGAAACGAGCCTAATACACTTCTGATTAACAAGATTTAAAATAAATAATAAAAAAAGATCCCCCCTCGGTGCCCCATTCCATTGATTCGTATCTTTAAAACACAACACAAGGTTATTTATTACACAGTTATATAATAAAAAAGCTTTAGAGTACGTACACTTCTTCCTAAGCAATGTCCATGATCAATGCAACTCCTGCCATGATCCACCTCGCGGCCGCGCTCTTGGTCTTCAACTGAGCCTGGAAGACGAATGTGGGTCCCCTCATCTCCGTGATGTAAACAGGGCAGTTGTACATGCCAGAACTGTCTGCCTTCTCCTTGGTGACAGCCTTGACATTCATAACAGGCATGTCCGAAAACATCTCCTTTGGCATGCTCTTCTCAATCTGGTTGGCCTGGACGTCCCACCTGGCTCCCTGCATTTGCATTCCGATGATGAACGCTCCGTCCCTCGATGCACCGTCAACTTCGTCAACCGCCATCTTTTTTGTGACATCCGTGAAGGTCACCAGCTTGTCAAGCTCCCACTGGTTCTTCTGGGCAGTCACTTGGCAGATAGCCGTCAAGAAACTCATGGGATTCACCAAGCCACTCAACCACGTCACCCTGGGAATATCCCCTGGATTGTTCATCCACTCCTCCAGCTGCGTCAACCTATCTGTAAAGTTGGCTGTCCAGCTGATCAAGCCTCTCATGGTTGGCCAGCTACGCTTGGCCCAGTTGGGTGGTAGCTTATCCATGTACAAACAATCCATCATGGTCTCCATGGCATCGCTCATGGTAAGTTCTCCTGCGAATCCGAGCTGCAGCTCCTTGATACTTCTCTTCATTTCTACCAGCAAGACATTCATGACATCCATTTCCTGGATAAAGACGTTTTGATACGGTCCCTGCTCGTCCAGGCTCCTGACCAGCTCCTCAACGTCAAACAACTTCTCCCCAAATTTTTCGAGTAAGTCGGCTGCACACTGCTCGGCGACTTGCTGGGGACTTGCTGCACCGTCCTCTCCACTCGCCTCACGAGGCTGCAGCTCCAGTAAAGTAGTGAACATGGTGTTACTCTGCTGAGTCCTGAAATCAATCTCGGCATTCGGATGCAAACCGAAGGCGATGGGAGTATCCGCTCCCATAGTAGTGTCGATGTGCTCGATGTACTTCTCGAAAGTCGTAGGAGCAGGACTCATGAAACTCACTCCTGGTTCATCCTCAGCGAAGGGATACATCTCGGCCTCGTCAAGGAGCTCGTCCTTCATGTAGAAGTTCAAATACTCATTGGCCAACAACCTATCGAAATCATTGACAATGTGTCCGCCATACATGATCTCTCCGAAGATATACTTCAAATCCATCCAGGGGATCTTTCCACCGCCGCTGTTCTCCATGTAGTTGCTCAAACATTTCGCACTGTCCCTCAAATCTCCCATCGCAAAAGGATATTTCATGTTGAATCCCATGGGACCGAAGAGCTTCCTCTCCATCATGATACTGTGGAAATGGCACAATCCAAACAGAATGCTCTTGGTCTTGCTATCCGCCTCTTCGATGTACTCCTTCGGGAACAGACACCAGGCCCTCTTCAAGTTCGCCTTCAAGCCTGCCGGGGGCTCGTTGGTCAGCTTGATGCACCTGTTCAAGATTCCAATGGGAATTTCTTTGTTCGGGTCACTAGTGAGGAACACACGGAACTTCTCGTGACTTCCCTCCATGGCGTACTGATCGAGCATCTTTTCTAGCTTCAACAACCATACCGGCATCAGGTGCACATTGTTCAAAATTACCCAGTGACCGTTCCTGTGAGCAGTCTCCAGATAACTCTCAGCAACAATGTCTTGTCCCTGTCCCATACTGACGTTGTGGTAGGTATCCCCTTTCACGAACCCATACTTGTTTGCCATAGCGTCAAGATCAGCAACAACGTTCGCACCAGGACTCAGGATGAAGTAAATTGGAGTAGTGGGAGTGCTATCTGACAAGCTCTGGTCCAAAATCTCCTGACTGTTCAGGGTTCCGTCACAGTCGGCATAGCTGTTCCCATTAGGCAAAGTTACCCTAATAAAGTTCGCCAAAGCAGTGCTCACCCTATCAGGCCTCAAGCACCTAACCACAAGCATCTTCTGGAATGGTGTGCGGTCTAAGCTTGCCCAGTCCAGAGGCAATTTCTCTGTCTCCGGGGCCAACGAGTTGAACCACTCTCTAAACCTTGGTGCAGCCTCGACTAGATCAGTAGTGATCTTGCCAAAGTCGTCTAGCTCGGCCAGCGCTCTGCTGGCATTCCAAGCATTAGCAGGAAGCCACCCGCTCAAAGGGTTGTCCTCACCTAGCTTCACGGGTCCCCTCATCAGGAACTGGAAGTGTACTTCGTTCCACTCTTGATCCCCAATGATGCCCTTCTTCAGCAAGTTGAAGGTCAACTGCGCAAGTAAAATCAACTTGTGCCTCTCGAACAATCCCCTCGACACCCAGGTGAATATCGTCATTCGCAGGCTCTCCCTCAAATTATTGACCCTGTCTCCCAGACTATCTGCCGCTGGTGCCTTGTCAATACTCTTGAAGAAGAAGGTCACGAACGAATCCAAACTGTACTGGTACATGTGATCGATGCTGCAAAGCTTGGTCAACAGGAAGTACAACATCGCACCCTCGTTTGCCTGGGGTCGGTAAGCCTCCCTAGCTTCCCCGACCTCCTTCTGAGTTTTCTTTCCGACTTCGACGGCTGCATTGATCTCAATCGCAGTCTTCTTCGTCGCTTCAAGACCTTCGATCAACGGGACATCGCTCAAGATGTCCTCGGGAGCGTTCGCGAGCTTCTCCAGCAAGTCATCCTCCAACTGAACTAGCTGGATCTTGTACTGCACAGCGGCTTCGGTCAACTCTTGCGCCTTTGCCTCCAAATCAGGCCTCTCCTTTCCGACAACCTTGGCAAGAAGTTGGTCTTCTAAGCCCTTCTCCGTCGCGATAAAGTTGATCAGCGTGCACTGAGCAGCTATCTCGGGCTTGTAGTGAGGGTTGCTCAATTTTGTCTGCAAGTAAAGCCTGAAAGCAGGGTCGTACTCAACTTCCTCTCCTGCAAGCTTGAGGTACAAACTCCTTCCTTTCTTGTAAATCGCCCGGCTTAGCACAGGATCCAAAGTAGCGTCAATGTCATTGCCCAAGTTCTCCACAATTACACTCTGTCCATTGGTAATGGCGCTTTCGATCGTCTTGAGCCAGTTCTTCTGCGTTAGCTGAATGACAGCCAAATTCTCTGCCTCCTTGTTCCTCAGCCACTTGATTCCTTGCGTCTGAGGGTCGATAATGAGTGGCCATCGCTTCGCCGCTTCGATGACACTGCCGTTCTCAACACTAATACGATCACTTGGGAGTCCCTCACTGATCATCCTGGCGGTAATTCCCTCGTTCGTGAGCATATTTAATGGATCACTGCCTTCTGTCATGGGGATTTTCCTGTTGACCAAATCAACCGTCCAGAGGTCTTTCCATAACCGCATGCGAAGTTCCTGATCAAATGCACCTACATAACTCACAAATCCGGCAGCCAACATGCAGTCTCCAGTCAGGGTGTTTTGCGTCTTCTTGAGATTCTCAATATCGTTGCCCCACCTCTCGTTCTCGCTAGCCAGACCTCCCACCAACCTCTTAGCAAGATTCTCCCTAGTCAATAGCGCATTCTTCTCATCGTCTGCCTCTGCCTTCTCCTCCATAGCAGCGACGTACTTATCGTTGAGGTCTGCGAGCAGTTTCTCCACCCCAGCCACGACCTCCTGAGCCGCTGACAGACTTGCCTCGGCTTTCTGCTTGCTCTCCTTGGCAGCAGCCAACTCGTCCATCAAGGGCTTTACCTTCACGTAAATCCTATTGTACTTGTAGATACTGCACACCCAGGTGCACAAGTTCGCTGCGGCCGCACTCTTAGACTTCATGAAATCAGGAGAGAAATCCGGGTGTTGGGTAAATCTCTCAACGACCGAAATCTGCTGTTCCGTGATTGCCCCACCGTCATAGTTCTGCAAGATGGTCTTAAAGGCGTCAACGTTGGCCATCATCTTCTTCGCTTTGTCCCAGCCCCAATCCTTCTCCTTAAGCTTATTCTCTACCAGAATAAGACAAGAACTGGTAACCATGTCAACACCTGGAGGTGGCTTTCCAAGACTCTTCAGCTCTGTTAACATCGGCTTGCTCAAGCAGTCAACGGCCGCTGCAGCAGCGTCCATCGCCGGCTTCGCCTGTGCAAGCTCTTCTTCTGCCCTGTCTTCGATAATCTTAGCCGCGGCACTCTCCTTTGCGGCCTTCTCGGCCTCCACAGCTGCCTTTTCTTGCTCAACAGCGGCATCAGCCTTCTTTACTCCCATCTCGGCAATAAGAACATTCGTCGCTTCAGTCTTTTCGTCGCATTTCGTCAGTGTGATCTTCAAGTTGATTTGCAACTCTGCAACGTCATCGGCTGTCTTCCTTAGCGTACTCAGACCGACATCCAGCCTGTCAATCAGCCTCTGCACGTCCGCCCTCTTCAGATTAAGCAAATACATGTAATAACCTATTAACTCCAGATAACTCTTTGGGGTTACATAGTTGTACCTCCTCTGCGTCTCGAACAAGTATTCACTCATTTTTCCTACGCTAAGATGCTCCTCGGCCATGTGAATGCTTAAAGCCTTCTTGTTTCCCTCATCCACATCAAGCTCCTGCAAAAACCTCTCTGCCACGGAAATTAAGGCATCCCTAGGCCAGGGGTGGAACTGGTCGATCCCAGTAGCGTTCACCAAACCTGGGAAGCGCCTGGCGCGGATCCTGAAGGCATCTCCCACAGGACTAAATGCCAAAACAATGTGCAGATTCTTCTTGATGCGACCGATAAAGTAGGCCATCCTAGCCTCCGGTGTATCAGGGATACCAGCCGCTTTCGCTTCACTTGCAATGCTCCCCATGATATTATCAATGTCTTCCTTCAAAAACAGATCAGAGATCCAGCCACTGTTCAGGATACCATTAATGTACACCAAGAACTTCTCGTTCACAATCTGACTGTCGGTCATCAAGAACACCATCGGGATCCCCTTGACACCGGCACTCATGTACATCGCTCTAAGCTCTTCCTTGAGGTCCTCCACCTTGAATTTGCTCGTAACCGCAAGCTGCTTAACTTCGTAGCCACTGATGAAAGCCGCCAACCTACAGAGACTCTGCTTCCCGCTGCCTCCCACACCGATGAGCATGGCATTGCCCCCAGGATTCTGGATGATTCTGTTGATCCTTGTGACGTGTTCCATAGCCGCTTCGAACAGCACCAAATCCATCATGCTGTTGCTCTCGTTGTACTCGAGCAGCTTTGCGTCTAGTGTCTTCTTTAATTTTTCCATATCAGGGATTGGCAAGTAAGCTCCGTCTGTCGTCGTCACAAAGTTGGTGTAGATGAGCGGCTTAGCGAACTGCTCGTCCACAGGGATCGAATCTTTCAGGACCTTCTTGTTCACCTCTTCGAAAGCAGCGTTAAAGACGTCGATTTCTTTTTCGTTGACTAAGCGATCCGAAAACACCCTCTGCGCCTCGTGCACGAACAAGCGCACCAGCATTGAAGGCTTGATGTAGTAGTCGGACTTGCTCAAACAGCAGCCCTGGAAAATGTTGCTCAACTCGCGCATGTTCCAATTGTACATGAACTTGATGGCACTGGGCAAGAACTTTGTGTTGACGACTTCGTGAATAGCAATCGCAGCCTCGACAATTTTGCCGCTCAACTCCTGCATATTGGTTCCGAAACTACTCAAATGTCCGCCAAATAGACTCGAGAAAATTGTAGTGAGATCAGACTTGCTCGGCATGGCAATGGCAAAAGTGGCAAAGTGGCGCTGGCACCGTTCGCAGATCTCGAAAGAACCGGCCGTGGGATTCATGGCAGCCACGTACTGGATGTCCACCAACTGTTTCCTAAAGCCTAGGTCCTCCCTGTCAAACACGCTACCGTGCTGCATGTGCTGAGTCAAGAAAGCAATACTGTTCTGTGTACCATAGGTCTCAATCTCGGGCAAATTCATGTCGTCAATGAAGAAAACCATATGCTTGCCCATAGGCGGACCAAAAAAGCTCCCGCTTCGCTTATCAATGTATCCTTCCAATTCCTGTTGAAGCGTGTAGCTAGTCGTGTAGTAGCTCATGTTGATGTTCTTGGCGATGATGCCATCAGCGTCTTTGTCAAGGCTATTCAGATAGTTCTTAATGATTCCAGTCTTACCAGTACCCGCATTCCCGACGAACATACTGTACTTATTGTTTCGCGTGAGTGTGTCCAGTAGGAAGGTCATCCTGAGTGTCTCAACTGTCTCTACAAACAACGAGCTGAAGGGCACCTCCCCTGGTTTATTTCCTATGTTGACAGGGATATATGAAGGAACCTTTGTGCTCCACATAGCGTGCTCTCCAGCCTCAGCGTCGTAGAAATATTCAAAGCATTCTCCCTCTTTAGGAAACTTGGTTCCAAACAGCGAGGCAAAGTCCTCACTGAACTTTCTCCTGTAGTCCCCGCTCTTGTCGACAATCATAGGCCCTCCGAAAGCCCACATGGCGCAGAAGGCAAAAACAAGCTCCAAAGACTCCTGGTTCAATTTCTGTTCAGGAATAGTCGGGAGAAGCCCTTCTAGCAAGTAGATGATTGTTGTTACCTTGTTGATCAAGCGGATGCTCGTGACCTCCTTGAATCCTCGCCTGGTCATCTCCACCAAGGATTCCACGTACTTGTCGAACAGGCCAGGCAGATAGCTTTTTTCGGTGTGATTTTCCCTCCGCTGGACCCAAGTCTCCATAAACGGGCGCCATCCGATGTCCACCTCGTTGATAAAGAGGATTCCAGCTCGGCTTACAGTTGCAGGAGTGGCGTTCTTCAAACTGTTAATCTCGAAGACCATCCTCATTGCGGCACTCAGGGGGACACGTTCGTTAGAGACCAGGGTGAGTACTTTGTTGTCGTCCATAACAGTGTTCATGGATTCAATCCAAACAGCGTCGATATCACCATCAAGCACAACCCACTTGTACGTCTGGAAATCATGGAAACCTTGGTCGGCATAATTCTTACTCATTCCTCGCATAATGATACTCAGAACTCCATCTTTCCAGTCTTTAGCTAGGGTCATGTAACCGTAAAGCTCGTCTCCAGTCACGGATTTAGGGTTCACGGTCTCGGCAATACATGTTGGCTTGGGCTTATCCAAGTTGTGGGCGGCCTGGAGGGCTTTCCAAATTGTCGTCTTTGCGCACCCAGTGCACCCCAACAACATCACGGAATGCCTAACATCCAACAACTCCTGGAAGTTACAGGTCTTGTTCACAAAAGATTCGTCATATTGTAGACCGCTGGCTTTAGCAACGGTGATAATCTTTTTCTTCAAGTCGTCGTCAACCTTGCTTTCCACAGTCAATCCCATGAAGAGATCATTGATCAATCTCAAGAAAATAGGAATGTCGTGCAAAGGCATCTTCGGGGTATTGAAATCACGGAGCGCGCGCATCAACACCTGCGCCTCGTCCAAATCAGGGTTAGCTCGCTTCATTCCTCCGGCAACCCTCAGCACACTCTTCACGCTACGTAAGCCCCAATCATAGTGGGGCTGCTTACTCAACAGAGCGCTACTCAAATCATACAAGGTATTGAACTTGACGCTCAACGCTCTTGCGGTTTGGAATCCCTCCGCCATGAGCATGTTCTCTTGAATGAGTTTCATGTCCGGCCGGATCATGGCACAACTCCTGAACAAAGCCTTCAAGTTCTCTGGGAGCTCAGTCCTTCCAGCATAGCCGGGGTTCATGGTGATCCAGAATCCACAGGTAGGGATTAGCGAGATGATGTCTCCCATAAAGTCAAAGTAGCCGACCTTGTTAGGAGGGGTCCCAGAAGGCAAGTGCTGGTACTGCGGCTCGCGATTAGTAGGCACGCTGAAGACGACAATGGCATCTTGGATGGTCTTGACCTGGGTGGCAACCACGGAAAGCACATGGATGGGAATCCTATTGAACTCATCGAAGCAACCCCAGGCACCAGTCTGCGCTAATCCTCGGAAAATATCTGCCATGGACTGAAAGTTCATCTGGTCACTACAGTTGAATACATAGCAAGGGATGGCAAGTGCCCTGGCAAGATCTTTGGTGGTCTCAGTCTTTCCAGTTCCGGCAGGACCGGCAGGCGCACCACCGAGGAAAAGCTTGAGGCCCATAGTAAGCGTGATGTAGCATCGGTCAGTAAGAGGGGTGATCACGAGTCGTCCAGTATTTCCAACCCATTCATAGAAATACTTGCATACGAAATCACAGATCTTGACGTTGACATCCATTGTATTCTGTTCCCACTCAAATCTTAGCTGCTGCTGCCACATGAAAGCGGAAGGCCCATCGATCTTTTGCACAACCAATTTTTCGATAACGTCACGCGAATGCACGTCCATGGTGATGAGAGAAATGATCTTGCACCTGTCATCCCCCTTCAAGTCCGTTAACACCAACTGGATAAGCGCTGCAAGACGAGTGTTACATATCTGTAAATAACGCTTGGTGGCGTCTTCTTGTCCTCCTTCGTACTCTTCTAGCGCCAACTGAGTCTCATCGGTCCAGTAAATCTGGGTTCCGGTGATGCAAAGCTGTGCGGGGTAGCTGAAAAGCCATTTGTGGCGGGGAGTCTCCACCTCCCAATTTACAGCACGCTCAATGGCATCGCTTAAGATGTTCTTCAAAGAAGCGATCATTACTTCTGTGAGCTGATTTAAGTATCCCTCGACTTCTCCGATCATGGTGAACTCCGTTACTCTAACAGCGTCAGGATGAGGGTTGTACAACTTCACCCTTTCCCCGTCCTTAGCAATCATGGTGTCAACCACCTTGTCGCTCGTGGAACCATTATCAAGGGTGACGAAATTAAGATTAGCCAAAGCGTCGTAGCAATCGCCCAAGTAGGGCATGACTTTGGGCGGGTTTGTGCCGTTCGCCAGCATGTCCAATAGAGCCACACTCGAAACGAAATAAAACCTGGGGAAAATCTTTTTCTTGATGTCCAGGTACTCGTTGAGACTTTTCTGGCACATGTCTAGTTTCTGTAGCATTCCCTTCAAACTTGCGTAGCGTCCCTCGACGTTGCACACTTGCACACAGTTCGTCGTCCCGACAGCTTCTTTCATTAGCTCCTTGAATTCGCTGTCGATAGACTCGAACCGTTTTGTGTCATCTGGGAGTTGTGAGCGAATATCTGCCGAGGCTAAGAAGATGCTCTCAAGAGATGCCCATGATTTGGATACGTTCATCCACATGCGGAGGGTGTCGTCCACAGTCCCCAGCGTTGACTGCCAAAGCACCACTCGGTCCTTGAAGTACTCCATGAACTTGCCCATGCCGAAGATTCCCTGTAACTCCATCTGGTGGTTCTCAATGCCCTCGACAACATCCTCGGATGGCCGAGGCACAAACATTTCTGTGTCTTTGTGCTGAGCGTAGTCAAGATCCAGATCTGCCCAGCAAGACTCAATCTCGCCAAGTTTTTTCTCGATCTTAAGCTCCTTCTGCGCAGTCTCGACAATCTCAGAGACATCCATCTCGTGCTCATCAAGGTTGAGCTCCATCATGTCGTTCAAGGTGAACTTGGGGTCAGAGGGATCAACAGCTTTCACATTACAGACGCGGGCAAGAGCGGCCCAATGGCGCTGGCGCATAGACGGAGAGTGCAGCTCGTTGACCAAGGGGAGGACCTTTGCCATCCTCTTCATGTCGTCCTCGATGTCCCTGTATGTTTGCCAACCCTTGCAAGTTGGGTAGTCAGCGCCGCGAGCCCGGAGTTGCTTGATAATACGCTTATTCTCGTCTTCAAGAGCCTCGGTGTTAATTTCGCTCCACATTCCTGTCTTCCAATCAGCATAGACCTCGGCAACCATGGCCTTGAAATCCCAAAGATTCTTAAGATGTTTGATTTCATTTCGGGTCTCACCAGTCTCGACAAACTTGGACTGCTTAAGGTCAAAGAGCTCCTCGTGTTCGTTGAACCTGACCACTTTCGAGTCAAACTCCATCAAACGAGAAACGAAAGAGTTCATGTTATCGTACGCCTCGTGGACAGTGCCGGAGAACTTGAAAGGAGCATCAGATCGGAATTCCCCGCGGAATTCGCGTAAACTCATGTAGAACTTATCCAAGTCAGACTTAATCCGATCTTGGGAAGCCAATTGCATGGGAAGAATGTCTTCCTTCTTTGAATACGTCTTCTTGACTATCATGTCCCAAGTCATTGGAACTTCCTCGAGGAAATCTTGTAGGTTCTTTCCAGCAACCTCCGCCCCAAGGACATCAACACCGTGCTGCTTCAACAGTGCCACAATCTCGCGTTGGGGGCCAAAGAGCTCAGGTACTGTAGGTTCTGCCTTCCGTACATCGCGAATGTCCGCCATAACAGACATAAGCTCGGCATTTTCTGTGGTACCTTCTGGGACTTCAACGTCCAGTCCTGCCTTGGTTTTGTTCATGAAGTTGTTCAGATCGGTCATAGTCTCGACAGCGTTGCGCAGCATATAGGAGGTAAACATGTCGATCCATTTGGTGGCATACAGGGATAATTGTTGTTTGACAGGAGTAATGTTGACACGCAGCCATCCGACATCATAGGGACTCTTGAACTTGGTGACGGCCTTCTGAATCTCCTCGTATTTCTTGATGGCCGCCTCAAATTTGCCAAGGTCGAGGAGCGTCGTCCCATTTTCGGTGACGATTTTAGCGTCCTCGCAAAACTCGGCAAAATGAGCATTGAGGTCAGTGGTCCAGAGGTAGCTGTAGGACTCAAAGTTATCCTTAAGGGAATTGCACTTTTCTTCGTTTTCAGAAAGTGCCTCAGTGAGCATTGCCATGTAGTTACTGACGTCAATGTCGGTGTGCATCTCCCTCATGTAGCTACCGTCCGCATCAAGGCGTTTAAAAAGAGTGGAAATCTGGAGGAAGGAACCCACGATTGAGTCAATCATATCGCGAATTCCCTTGCCGTCGGCGTAGCCAAGAGGAGGGTGGAACTTGACCCCACCATCTCCCTCTAGGGTAAGCTTTAGCTCTAACAAGGGTAGTTTCTCTTCCCTCTCGATCTCCGCGGGGTCGATCTGATTGAGAAGATACTCAAGAGAAGTTGTGATGGAGGTAGATAAGCCATCGATAACAACATTGTTGACAAAGTCAACATAAGCCCTCCAGTTGAGGGAAGCGTTGGATACTCTCAAAATCTTGTTAGATTCCTTCAAGAGGTTGTGAATGGACTTGCCAGATTCCTTAATCTCAGAATACCGTGAGGTGCGAATAGCCTTGACCATCCGCTCAAGCTCGTCTTTCTCAACTGGCTTGACCTTGCGCTCCATCAGCGGCTTGTCCCACTTAACCATGAGTGACTCGACAGCAGAGAAGTTATCTTTCATGGTTTTGAGGACCTCGTGAACGATTTCAACTTGTCCCATGGATTCAGAGATGAAATCGTCGACTCCTGTCGACCTCCAGTTGAGATTAGCGATGCCTTCTTCAATTGCCGCATCAAACTTTGACAAATAAGGTGCAACAAGGGGCTTCTCGACGGGGAGGAGCTTGCCGAGCACGTCATTGTTCATGTTCACAATAAGGTCTAAGTTGCCCGTCCAGGCCCGGAACATCTCATTGGATTTGTAAATTTCAATGGCAGACTCAGGAACATGTTTCATCAATGACAACAAGATGAAGTACTTCACCTCGCGGAGTAGTCGAACGAGAGCGGGGTCAAAATTTGTTGTGAGCATTCGAGTATCGGGGTTACGGCGAACCAGGGGGAGTTTGAGTTTCGCGTCCGACGACGCCTCCACGTCCCGGCCCCATTCCTCAATCTTCTGTGTCTCATATTCTTGCAAGGACTGGATGATAGTAGTATGGACCTTGCTGACCTCCCTAGCCTCTTCCCGGTCAAGAATAGTCCTGTCAAGCTGCTGAAGCTTGACCATGGGAATCTTGATACGAGACATGAGACCCCTGCACCAGGTCAAGGCACCTGTGATAGGAGGCAAGTTGCGAGCTGTTTCGACAGGGGGCTTGTCACGGAATTTAAGAAAGAGCTCCTGGATGATCTTCAGGTCAACTCCATAAGCCTGGACAAGTGCGACGTATTTTTTCTCGAGCTCATCCTGGATAATAGGTCGCTCCAAGAGCCCGTCGAAACTGTCCAGGAGCTTGAAACGACCGTAGACAGTCGCACAGTCATCAAAAGCAAGGCTGACAACGGCTCCGAGGCGACGCTCAAGTTCTTTGATTGAGCATCTGAACTTGTAAAAGTCGTCATCAAATTTCTTGGCGGCCACGTCCATGATGTCATAATCCACAGCCTTGAAACGGTCTACGGCAACCTGGAAGTCAGCGTGGATCTGCTGGACAGATGTAGTGAGGGTCTTTCCCTTCGTGCCCCCAACCTCGATCTTGGCCAGTTTGCTAAACTGGACGATTGTCTGAGTAAGGTCGAGAATGTCGTGGCAGCGCTCTAAGAAGGAGTCAAGGCGAAGGAACAGTGCATTGTTCTGGATGCGCCAAGTGTTGGAAGGGCACTCGGCATTGGCCGTCGCCTTGTAATCGAAGTATGTTGACTTAAATGTTCCGCAGACCAACAAGGTGGTCTTGAGCTGCTCGACTGCCTGACCAGCTTCTTCTTTCTCGATCAAGGAAAAGATCTGCTCTCCGGAGACGTACCTTCTAGCCTGAGCGATGAGGCTGTTACAAACCTCACGCATCAACACGACAAGGCGGGCTGGCGTATTGTAGTGCTTAGAGTTCTTCCAGATGAGCAGGATAATGTGCAACATAGGCTTAAACAGCTCCAGGAGGGTCGGGAAGTCGTCTTGGGTGTTGAGCTTCTCAAACCAATCCTCGAGTGTGCGAAGGTACTTCATGTTGTCATTTGCCTCCAGACGGGCTGAGAAGACGTCCTTACAGAGACGAGCGAACGTGGCGCAGTAGGTGGACTTAGCCGCGTCAAGGGCCTTGAGCACGCGACGAATCCGCTGCCCTTGGAGCTGCTCGAAGATACTGTTCAAGTTGTTCGCCTTGTTCTTCCAAAACTCAATTTCAACATCAGGGGTGGGGTCCATACCAGCCTTGAGCTGAGATTCGGGATCCTGTTTCAGAACATTTTTTATCTGCTTCGTCCAGGTAATGATAGCTCCCTCCAGAAGGCTGATGCGGTTCTTTCCAGAGGCCGCCCCATTCACATCCAGGGGGGGCATGGGGAGCCTCGTCTCACCCTTTATCTGACCGCAGAGGATAGTTGTCGACGACAGGAAGCTGTGGAAGCGATCCATGATCTCGCGGGTTGCTACTTCCCCCCAGCGCTGTTGGTTGAGAGGGTTGGAGAGGATCGGCAAGAAAACCTCGTTGGAGATAAGTTCTAGGTGGTCGAAGGGAGAGGGTCCACCAAACTCTGTGGCAACCAGTTGGTTGTTAATATCCTTCTGCGCGTCCAAGGCGTCACCGGTCTTCACCAAAGACAGACACTTGGTCTTCGGGAGGCGGTTTGGCATAGAGATGGCCAATTTAAGCGTTTCAGGGATCAGCAGACAGCGGCTCTCCTTATCATCAAAAAAGCTTTCCAGGCAGTTGCTGAGGGTTTTAGAGAGGTCAGGGGCAATAGATGGGCACGGAACAGAAAGGTAGGCCAAGGGGGTAGGAAGAGATAAAGAATAGGAAGATTGGGGAAGGCGGGACGGAGAGGGGGGGGTTATAATGGTATTATAAAAGCGTTAGCAAGAGAGAAACAAAACCAAAAAGTTAAAATGTAAGTTGAGAGTGGAGTGATTTGCCTCACCTGTTCTCCTCGGTTTTCCACGCCTTATCAAACTTAGCCCCTGCCTGGAGCTTGGGGTAAGTTGATTGTATACGTGATACGATGAATTTAGTGCGGGAATCTCCCCACAAATCGGGCCCGTCTTCGTTATCCGACATTTTGTTGGGTAAACTTAAAGAGCAGGTGTTGGGTGTCGTTGAGTCTTTAAACTCTTTGTTTTATGGTTTGTCGTGTATAGGAATGGCGGCGGAGGGAAAAAATACGTCTCAGGCCTTGAGGTTATCCTAAATACTTGAATGAGTTTCACTTTAAGTTGAGTTTCGCGGTCTGTCGTGGAGTTGGACAAAAAAGGGGGCGCTTTAAATGTGAATCAGAATAGTCAAGAAGAACATCTACAAAAAATTGTCGTGGCATTTGCCAGCATAAAGTGGGGTGCGCCCAGGTGATTAAAATACAAGCCCCCCAATTCCAAACTCCTAAAACCTCTGAAGAATCACCCAAGTGATCACCCAAGTGACCATACTGTAAGCAACGCGGAGGCAACATCCGCGGTACCCACAAGGTTCTTGTGTGAAAGATAACAAATACTCAGGAATCATGGAAGATCGTAGGGGGTCGTTAAATGGGCGCAAAAGTAGCCTCCTTGGTGACTTTAACACCTCGCATCCCCTTGACAACATCCAAAATGACTTGGAGCAGGATATGGAGAACACCCCGATGATGTCTGGCAAAAGTGGGGTGTTAAATGACAGCAAGATGGTAAACTTTGGAAAGAGCAGGAAGCAGATCTTGGCGCGAGTGAATAAAAATAAGGAGAAGACCATCTATTCTAAGGCTGTGGCAGGGAATGAGGATGAAGTTTATGAGTTGCTGTGCAAAGAGGTCGTGGATGTAAACGAGCGCAACCCAAACAATGGCAGGACTATTTTGCATGAAGCAGCGGCTAATGGGCATCTCACACTCGCCCAGATGCTCATCGAAGAATTTGGGGCCAACGTTAACTGCAGGACATACTTAGGAAAGGAAACACCACTGCATTTGGCAGTGAGCAGCAATTTGCGACCTATGGTCTATCTATTGCTTAATTATGGGGCTGATCCGAATATCCAAAGCAAGTATTTGTGCTCACCTCTGCACTACGTTCAGAAGCGGTCGATTGCAGCCCTTCTCTGCAGAAATGGTGCCATTGCCACTCTGCGAAATGCACAGACTCACACCCCGGTGCAAGTTGTAATCGCAGAGCAAAGAGGAGAAGATCTAGTAGATTTTTTGATGAAAATAAACGAAGGGCAAGAAAAAGATGAGTACAAGAGAGAAATTGAAGCGAATAAGGCTATGAGGCAGCGAGAGAGGGAAGCAATTGAAGAACAGCTTAAGAAGAAGCGGGAAAAGGGCAAGCTGAGCTTCAAAGAAAAAGCAATGCGGGATTATGAAAAGTGGAGAAACGGTGACGAGCTGTTCTTGAACGAGATAGAGAGAAGGAAACAGTTGCGTAGGACGAAGCCTAATGAATATTTTCCAGAGAAGGAAGAGCCAGGCAGGAAAAAGCCACCCAAGGATTGGGATCCGGCTGCTTAACCGACTTTGTTACCGAATTCGGCGAGATCAAATAAATAACAGAAGTAGAGTAGTACGAAAACGAGCAGAGACATTTCGTTTGCATAGGTTGTGGGGGGGGATTTGTGTTTCTTCAGAACTAAAGTTTTGGGACTGGGTCGCAGTTTGTGAGTGTGAATACGATAATTTCTAAAAATGCCCGTCCTATGGAACGTTAGGAATCTCACGTCTGAAGAAAGTTGATTTAAATGAAATTATGGAAGGTTGATGACGGATAAATTTCATGCAAATCATGTCAAGCTCACCGCTCTCTTCTCCAAGCCCAAAAAATGGGTCGAAAAACCCCCTGTATGGATCTACAAACTCTTATTTCTCGCCCTGTAGTACAGTTTAAATTACAAGACGTTCACATCGTGTTCTTCACCTTCATATAGACTCTAAAAATCGAGCGCAACTACCATCGGCGCTAATCTGCCAAGAAAACCCCACCACTCGAAATGGCCGAAATTCTTCCCTCCCCTCTTCATGCCCCTCCAGCGCAAGCTGCCGTCGTCGACGAGGTAGCGGAAGATGCAGAAGCTGGCA
>ERZ651776.1176-NODE-1176-length-32526-cov-11.372893_pt1 | contig 32526 bp, 27 predicted proteins | sample MGYA00514761_ERZ651776 | MGnify/ENA metagenome assembly ERZ651776
TAGAAAATTTGATAGTCAGTCACATCACGGTACCATTTTTCAACACTATTAAAGTACATTTCTAAAGCAAGCGGAAGTTCTGCTCCAAACATAACGGTTCCCGCATTCTTACTAGGAGAGCACGTAAGAGACGGATATGCACTTGCTCCGAAGCTAAAAGATTTTTCCGGATTATTTACATACGTTGATTTAAAAAATAGGGAAGGTGCAATGGCTTCTTGATCATTACTGATCTGTAGTGCTTTAACTTGTAGACCAATGGAAGGGTAATAATTTTTTTCCGGATTGGACTGCGAAAACCCTATTGAACTTAAAAGTAAAAATAAGAAGGAACATGTAATTAAGGTATATTTTTTCAAAACAGTAAGGAGGTATTTAGTATTGTTTATAGCTTGATTTTAAATAAAATACAAATATAATGCCAATCAGCATGTTCAGGTTTTTCCAAAAATTAGAACTTATCTATTAACTGAGAAGTTGTTTGTTTTGCTCTAAAAAATTTTCCATAACCGGAAGAATTTCTTCTAAGCTTTCCCTTCCAAATCCAACGCGAATAAACTTGCCTGGATGGTCAAACATTTCAGCAGGGATGGTCATAATGCCTGCGTTTTTTACGAGGTTGTTGCTGAACTCTAATGAGGAACAATTGATATTTAATTCCACAAATGCAGTAGAACCAGACTTGGGAGGTATAAAAGAAGAAATGATGTCCTGCGTCTGAGTAAACTCCCCAAACAATTTGATGTTATTCTGTATTTTATCAATGTTGGGTTGTAGAAAATCGTCAATGTGGTTTAAGGCAATAATCGAGAGGATCTCGCTTGGAGCGCTGCTACAAATACTTAAGTAATCTTTATAAGAGATGACCCGATGAATTAAATCCAAATCATTACACACCAACCAACCCGTTCTTAATCCAGCCAGACCAAAAGATTTGGAGGTTCCCCATAGACTGATGCCTTTTGAGTATAAATCACTTATCGGAGGGAGCTCCGCATCAGGATTGGCAAGTAGCTTGTGATACATTTCATCTGAAAAAATATAGCAATCGTTTTTTTTAGCAATACTGACAATTTTAGTGAGCTCACTTAATGTTAGGTAGCTTCCCGTCGGGTTGTGTGGGAAATTGATAATAATAAGCTTTGTGTTTTCCCGAACAAGATGTTCCAATTGATTTGGATCAAACTCCCAATTTTCATTTGGTTTCCAATAGGAGATTTCACAACCGATTGAATGCACCACTTCATGTAGCGATTGATAGGCAGGAGCAACAGCTACCACATGGTCTTTTTTTTCAAGAAGGACCTTCATGCTTATGTAGTTCAATTCACCAGGAGAACCAACGACGACCTCCTCAATATTATTTGTGTTATAAAATTGTGTAATTGACTCACGGAGTATTGGGTTTCCAGCACTTTCTGTGTATCCAAGCTTGATGTCGTTCCACATTTTTAGTTCTTGAGCACTTGCAAGGTCTAAAACATAATTCTGCTCAAAACCATCACAGTCAGAACTCGACAATAGGTACTTAGCGGTAAATTCATGTTGAGCAAAATACCTTTCTAGCTTAAAATCTTTCATTTTCATTTGTATCCGATATTTTTGGAGAGTGCAATTTTACTTTTTGCAAAATGTCCAGAACCGAAAGCAATTTCCTTCCCTTCTTGGTTGTAAAGAGTTGATTCAGCAAAATATAGGTTCTTTGATTGATGTCGTAATGAACCTATGGCTGTGATTTTACCATTATCGATAGGGCGTGTAATATTTGTGTTAAACGAGGTAGTCAACAAAAAAAAGTCGTCAACCATTGAGTGAGCTGCAAAATATGCCGAATCGTCCAGCAACTTAAAATACACGGATCCATGAATGGCATTTAGAGCGTGGAAATATTTTTCGGAGATGACAAGAGATATTTCAGCCCTGCCTTTATCAATCGTACATTTTGTGGAGTCATAAATTTGTGTATTCACATTTGCATTCAAATACATGGACCTCAAACTATCAAAATGTTTGGCATCAATCATCTTTTATTGAATCACCAGTTTTTGTTTTTGCTCAAATACATCGGTCCGAATGCTAACCTGGTATATACCAGAGGGATATTGAGATGCATCAATAAAGAAGTTCTTCTCTCCTGCAGAAACCTCACCGCTAAAGATTTCTTTTACAACTGATCCTTTAAGATCGATCATTGTGATTTTTATGTTTTGAGCTTTATTGCAAACTACCGGAATGACGGTAATGGCTTTCGCTGGGTTGGGATAAATCTTTTCTAGTTCAAGAGATTTGCCCTCAGCTAGGTTTGCTGTTCCTGCATCCATTACATCAAACTTATGATATCCTTCAGGAGCGGGGAAAGGATGTACACCTTGTTTTCCGTTAGCAGCGATGCCCTCGATATAGTAGTATATTGTTGTCCCAAGGGGTTGTGCCGGAATATCTGCATTCCATTGATCTCCATTATTGTTGGTCATCGGTAACTCTACATAAGAATCGGTCAAATTTGTTTTGTACCACAATGAAGCAGATGCAATTCCATTTCTGTGTAAAATGGTAGCACTAGCCATATAATCGTTTTGAGTGTCCGAGGTATTTTCAAGTTTTTTATGAGAAATATATATCGGCTCACTCACCCCTACGGTGTGCGTAATGCAATGAATCCCCCCTCCACTGGAAATAAGGTTTTGCCCTGAGTTGTCAATGTCTATAGGTGCAATCGTATATCCGGGTAAATTCTCCTCTAATATGCGAAAAGCGATAGTGTCGTACTCTGTTCTGTATGTTGGAAGGAGAATCGTATTATTAACAAAAGTCAAATTTGTATATGTTCGATAATAAGCATTTGGCGGAAAATTCCCACTAGTTGCCGAAGGTTGGGGAATACGCACAACTTTGAGAGGGGTTCCAAATTTTGTTGTGAAATTATCGATCACATACTGTATGTTGGCTTCAATTTGTGGACCATCGGAGGTCCCGATTGGATACTCCCCAATTAATAAGGTTTCTTCATCTAAAAGTTTCATGTGCATATCAATGTGGTGAATTTCGTCATAAGGCAGCACCGTCATTTTGATGTATTCATCAATCCCCATCCAGTCTTGAAAAATTTGATCAAGCTCTTGTTCTGTATGATCCGGATAATTTAAAGACCCGAAATCACCGTTCCCATCGTTTTCATCCAGAATTAGATTAGAGGAAAAAGCAATTCCGTCACCGTCAGACATCCAGTTACCTCCCGTGGACATTACTTTTGTTGGATTTGCAGAAGTAGAGTAAACGTCAATACCTAAATGTTCCCCATAGGCATCAGGCATGGCATCGTCAGATGGCCTAGGCCTGTTGTAAATCCAGTCTGTTAAGAAAACGTCTTCCACCATATTGGCATAACAGGTATTTGCTCCATAATCTCGAATCCATACTGAATTGAAAGGGACTTCTAAATAGTCTATATTGACATCCGGAACTCCTTGACCATTAAGAAAAGATTTAACACTATTGGAATCTGAACAATGTATGATTACTGTGCATTCTTCTTGAGCCGCATCAATGATTTGTTTGTGAATCGTATTGTACTGTCCAGTCCAAGTGATCACAAGTGCTTGAACCTCTTCCCACTCAGCAGCAGTTCTAATATTAGCATATGGAGGGGGAGTCGTTATTCCTTTATTGTCAAAAGAAGACAGATAAGAATCCATAATGGTTCTTTCGTAGTCGGTCATGTATTTTGGAAGGTCTTTGTTTTGTGCCTTTGTTTGGGACAGGCAGAAAAATAAGAAACTAATAAATAGAAGCAATTTGAAATTTTTCACACTCTTAATTTTGAGGGTTAAAGTTAAGAAAAGTATTGGTCAACGGTTTGGCTAAGCTGCGTTTTAATGCAGTTTAGGTTTTGTTATGTTGGGTTATTCTTAATTGAAGTTGGTCGCACATCCTAAATTTTCATTGTAAGGTTGTATGTAATTCCAAAATGCTTTTCCAGCGCTTTCATAGTAGTTAATTGAATAATTCATTTTTGTGTTTGAACCAACTAAATAAATATATTCATTGCAGCCGTATGAGTACTCCTTATTAAAACAAACTATTGCAAAATAGTAAGTCTGATAATCAATATAGACATTATAAAAAGTTACTTTAGAAATTGCATCACTATTGTTACTTGTGCCATAACTTTCGGATTTCACATAATTCATCCATTCTTGGCAACTCTGAGAATATCCAGATGATATCGTTAAAGCAAATATGGCGTAAATCAAATGTTTTTTCATGAACATAGATTTAATTAAACATAACGAGGAGCTAAACGTAATACGTTTATTTCCTGAGTTTAATAATCAAATATTAGAGAAGTTATCTAAAGGCTTATTTGTTGTTAGCTTGCCCTAATTATCGGCTATTTCCCAAAACGTATTGGTCTTAAAATAGCATGTTTGTTTTAAGGAAGCCTTTTAAAGTTATAGATGACGAATCAATCCACGTTTATGCTACTTTAAAAGCGTGATTAATTCAAAAAAGGTAAATTGCAGATATGATTCCAACATATAGTTCAGATAAAACAATTAAAAAAGGAATTGTAGTCAATCATTTAGAACAGCTTAATGAATATGATTTTACAATGCCCCACAGGCATGATTATTTTGAGTTTTTTTATTTTACAAGTGGTGGAGGTACCCATAGTATTGACTTTAAGGAATTTGAGATTCATGACAATTCCGTTCATATCGTAGCTCCTGGACAGGTACATCAGATGAATAGGGCCTTAGATTCAGAGGGCTATGTAGTCCTTTTTGAGCTCTCGGCATTGAATCCACCGAGTGTTATTGAGAGCTTTTTATTTGAGCACATATGTATGAGTGCCGAGGAGCTAAGCCCTACTTTCCGTTTTGATGAGCGTTTGATGCAGCCACTGAATGAACGGATTAAACATATTTATGAAAGCTATAAGCGTTCAGCACTCTTAGATCAACTGCGCCTAGTGAATGAAATGCAGTTGTTTTGTCTTTCTTGTATGGAGGAGGCTGGTGAGATCGATAGTCCTATTGATTCAGATTATTTAAAGTTTCGAAGATTCCTAAATTCAAATTTCAAGGTCTACAAAAAAGTAAAGGATTACGCTGAAAAAATGAACCTGACCGACCGCGCATTGAATGATTTGGTAAAACATAATTCAGGAAAAAGCGTGAGTGAGGTCATTTATAGGCAAATCGTAATGGAGGCAAAAAGGCTACTGCGCACAGGGATATCTATAAAGGAATCAGCCTATGCCTTGAATTTTGAGGACCCAGGTCATTTTTCGAAATTTTTCAAGAACAAAACGGGCATGTCTCCAAGTGATTTTCAAAATCATACATGATTTCTGCAGAAAAGTACATGGTAGGGTCTTTCAATCCCCTTTAACTTTGTATTTAACTTTAATACTTACATTATGAAAAACAGTTTACTAATATTTGTCTTCATTGCAATATGGAGTCTAGGATTTACACAAACATGGAATAAGGTTATAGTACCTACCTCTGAAAATTTAAACGACATCGAATTTCCTGATGGGACAACAGGTGTCGGTTATATTGGTGGTGACAATGGTGTTCTGCTAAAAACAGTAGACGGGGGTCAGTCCTGGATGAATATAGATTACGCAGGTATAGCTTCCTCGGAATTTAATCCTTTGAGATTTCTTGATTTAGAATTCGTTTCAGATGAGGTTGGTTTTACAACCTTTGGTCACGACGTTGGTTGGAGTTTATATAAGACGATCGATGGTGGATTGAATTGGACCGAAATAATTGAATCTGCCGAGATTGAGTTATCGGGTTTTTGTTATAAAAACACCATCGAGGTTATGGATGAAAATCACTTTTTCATAGGAGGAAGGGGATGTTTTATGGGGCCAATGATTGTAGAATTCAACAATGGTGAATGGTCTTTGAAAGATGTGGAGACAGAGCTGTTTAATAGTGGTGAGTACGTTCAAGATATAAAAATGCATGGCGATTTGGGTATCGCATCCACGAGTAGTAGTGAGTTTTTGCGAACAACTGATGGGGGTCAAAGCTGGTCCTCAATTACATCTCCTATACTTTCACCTGAAGACAACCTTACGGATGTGATCATTATTAATGATACAATTATGTATGGGGGTCTGAATAATCTTGGTCCGTCGATTTATTCGTTTTTTGAGTCCACCGATTCGGGTGCGACTTGGTCTCAGGTTCTTATTGAAGGGGATCTTATCATGTATGCTTCGTGGTTTACTTTTGAACAAACCAACAACGGAGTTGTACATGCTAGTGCAACTAATGACATTAATGATCATTATATGCATAGCTCAATTGACGGCGTTTGGAGCTACGAGCTTATTGATGAAAAAGTGCTGGCAGTTGGTTCTTATGGATTGAACAATGCGTTTGGTGTAGGTGAAAATGGCTTTGTGTGCTTCAATGGTAGTAATGCCGGTATCATTGAGCAAAGTATTGAGGCTAAGGTCTATCCCAATCCGGCGTTGGATTTCATCACGATAGAAATAGATAGTCAAAATGAGACAGATGTTAGGGTATATGACCTACTTGGCGCCTTAGTTCATCAAGCACCTGTCAAAAGCAATATGACAATAGACATCTCCCAATGGAAATCTGGTATATATACTTTAAAGCTAGAAAACACTGCTCATGTTTTGATTAAGAAATTCGTCAAAACTTAAGTAGATCAATGCACTCAAAAAAACCCCATGAACTACTTGATGGGGTTTTTTTATGCCTTTTTTTAATTTTTGGAATAAGTATATATTTTAACAGCATAACGTTCCGTGTATGGTGTCGTAGCATCCCGCAGGGTGCTATGCACTATACACATTGTTATGGGATTTTGGTTATTTTCCTTTATTATTTTTTTGGCTAATCATTATTCTTCCTTTTAGACATAAAGCATATCAACGTATTTTAGATTACCCGAAACAGCAATATTGATAACATCTATTGCTGATTTCTGATATATATAAAACTTTTGATTCCATGCTTATTACTTAACTTGCTCGAAGCTATATTGGTCATAAATAGCCCCCAAAACAAATGTCTAATATTTGTTTTGGGGGCTAGCTAACAATGCAGATATGTTGTTAGTTAATCTCGAATAAATGTTGGAGTATTATCAAAACTACATAGTGCCTGATTTAAAGCTCTTAGTTAAAGTCTAGAACAATTCTCATCCACATTCCCGATAAAGAATTTCCCGGATCAGCTTCGGTGCTCCCAATAGGAAAATGATAAACAGCCGAATTAGTTCCTGCATTTCCATTGGCAAACACTTCTACACCTAGTTCATCTATATATTGATATTGACTACCTTGTGATTGACCAAACACATCAATATCACTCATTCGTACATATTGGCCATTGTAATTCATGTCAATACCAATAACATCATCGCCCGTAAATACATGAGATTCACCTGTTGTGACACCATCTTGATACAAGAAGGTATGTTTTCCTGACCACTTTCGTGGTTTAAGGAACACTTGGGTAATCTCGAAGTCATCCATGTCGCAATGGCAAGGAACCATTCTCCCTTCCTCCATCTTAAAAACGGTTGATTTCCAATTATCCGATACCTCATGAGATATACTTTTAATTTCACCTTCTTCAAGTTGATCAGACCCTAAATCAGTTTGAGAGAAGTTTCTCATTGTCACCAAAGCCTCTGTTCGTTTCATGTTATCTTTTGAACAACTCGCAAGGAAGAAACTAGCTGAAAACATTAATACACTTGTCAATTTTAGTACATTTTTCATAATTTTATTTATATAATGTATACGCAAATGGGCGACGATTTATTGCGCTAAACTCGTAAATACGCTTAAGGGCGTAGTTAAAAGTGTTAAACAAAAAAGGATTGGTAGCTCAAGCATTCTGCAACTTGCGTAATATCCAGTTTTTTCCAAATTCGATTTCTATGAGTCCGAATGGTGTGGTGAGAAACGTGTATTTTATCAGATATCTGCTTATTAGTGTATCCTTTAATAAGGAATTTGAGAACTTCTTTTTCTCTTGGAGTTAAGGAAGAATATTTTTCAACATTATTCCTCATAAAATGCTTTTGTTCAATAATAGCTTTAAATGAATTAATAGTGCTATCAAATTTAGACGACTGTTCTCTAAACTCAAAAACTGCTTTTCCATTATCATCTGTTCCTTTAAAAGTGATTTCTAAATTCTGATTTTCGCCTTTGGTAACTTTAGTGTTGAATTTTTCATTCAACCAATTTCTAGCTTCTGTTTCAGTTGCAAAATATTTTGGATTAATGCCACTAGTCGAATTCTCATTAAATATGCCCATTGTTTCAATGTAAGCCAATACATCCTGTCCAACAACAAATGCAACTTGATCAAAACCATCTTGATTTTTAGCTATAAATCCAGCTTTAAATATCGGTTTTGAAATGTTCTCATCTACCCATTTTTTTGAAATAGTACCTACTTTAAAAGTGAGATTTTCTAAGAGCCACATTATTTGAGAAGGTTTTATCTTCTGAGCTATATGTAGATGTTCTATCAACTCTTTTCTGTACCCTAAATCATTAAGCGGACTAGATTTCCAAGTACAAATTAGCCTTGAATTCGCTTCTTCATGTTTGATGAATAAATGAGGTCCAGTATATACTTCCATTATTCTATTAACTATAACGCTTGGATAAATTACGTTTCAATGAAGTTTAGGTTTTGTTATGGGCTTTTATTTATTTTTCCTTTATTATTTTTTTAATTATTCTTTGGCTAGAGTCTAGGTCTTTGATTTCAAGAAGGTAAGTTCCCTGAGGTAAGTTTTGAATTTCAATCGCAGGTTGGTTTCTTTTACTAATCATTATTCTTCCTTGTAAGTCATAAAGAGTAGCATTGAATTTTAGATTGTCCGAAACATCAATATTGATAACACTTATTGCAGGATTTGGATAGATGGTGAATGCTTCATCATCTAACTCTATTTGATCAGTACTCAATGCATTCTGATAGATTCGTATTTCATTTACCTGACCTTCACAAGAACTAAGAGCGAGTTCGCTTATAAAGCCTTCTGTAGGATTTTCAAGTATTAAGGTTTCAGGGTCTCCATTTATTGACGATCCTAGATTATTGATTGTGTTTTCTACATTGTTTAGAATAATCCCAGTACTATCCATCAAAAAAGCATAGGTACATTGAGGATTTATAATTCCACAATAACTTACAACGTCCACTTCTACATATTGAATGTTTTGTAGACTTGATAAATCAATAGTTAGTCTTGATGGGTAAAGCCAGACAAATGTCGGTTCTACTCCAAAATAGCATGCGCCTTCTCCACAATCATCAGAAGTTCCAGTAACAAAGCTAAGATCTAAATTTTGCTCTGTCCAAGTATCATTACAGAGGGTACTTGAAGGAACATTGTCAAGGGTAAGTATTGTTGTTTGTCCAATAGAAGTCAAATTTATAAATACCGAAAGCGTCAGAATAATAAGGTTATTTATTTTCATAATTAAGATTTTAATTCAGTTGTATGTCATTCTTCTATAATTAAGACACCCTTCGTGTTTTGTGAGTTGCCTTAAATCAATACGCTAGGTAGCGTATTTTATAAAAAAAAAGCGTTTTAAAATGAGTTAGATTGTCACTCTTTGAGTGATTTTTTTCTTGACTATAACGGTTTAGCTATTAGCAGTAGCGACCCGTAGGGCGCTATTGCTAATAGGTTTTGTTATGCCCTTTTATTTTTCTTTTAGCAAATAATATTCTTTACCATTTTCTTTTTTGGGGAGAATGTCGTATTTATTGCTATTTAATAATTCTATTGCTTTTTCAAACTGAATAACTTCCCCATTTTCTAACTTAAATGTAGAAGTAGGATCAATCATAATTCCATCTGCAGGTGGAGCTTCTACAATAGGTTCTTTACCATCCAATGCATTCTGAATAGAATTTGAAATCTGATGTCCAATTTGAGGGAAGCCACCGCTTATGTGGTCATAATAGTTTCCATTTTTATCAATTACAATATTTGTGGGATATCCAGAAATCTTAAATAAATCACATATTTCTTTTTTATCAGAAACAAGAGGATATTTTATCGGGTGTTTTGTTAAAAAAACATCTACTTTTTCTTGCTTTTCAAATGTGATGGATGCAAAAACTACATTGGTGTCATTTTTATACTTTTCATAAACTTCATTCAGCTCTGGAATTTCAGCAATACAGGGTTTACAGGCAGCAAACCAAAAGTTCAATACAACTACTTTCCCTTTGGAGTTTTCGGCTGAAATCAGATTACCGTTTGAATCTTTCATAACAAAACTCGGTACGCTTTTCCCAATAAGGTCTGAACTATTTCCAGATGTTGTCATTTCTGACATCATTTTCTTTTCTTCCTCAGTTGCTTTTCTAAGCTGCATGTAGAGTAAGTTTCCTTCTTCATCGTTAACAGGATCCATGGTCCATTCTCCGGAATTCATTAATTCCATAAGCTTGAACATTTCTACTTTGTTTCCTGATTCATCTTTAATAACTGTGTTTTCATCAATCATAACTGCTCCTTCGGGGATTTCTTGTGAGTATCCATACTGAAAGGATATAAGTAATGCTGTAAGGATGAAAAATAGTGTTCGTTTCATATTAATAACCTTTTTAAATTAATTCTGTAATAGTATTATTTAAATCTTACAACTGAGTTAATAGTAGGTTAAATGATGTTAATTGGGCATAACGCAGGGCTAAAGATACATCTTTATTTTTCCATTGTGAAGCCCTTTAAACACTTGGGTTTAGGAAATCACGCTATCTAAATACAGAGACATTTGTGTCACGACTGCCTTTGAATTTCCCGCAAATGCTTTGTCAGACAATAACAAAACAGGTCGCTTTAAAAATGTATAATCACTTAAGAGTAATTTTTTATAATCAGAATCTTCAAAAGAGGAAGAATCAATAGACCTGAATTTGACTGCGCGTTTATTGAACAGCTCTTCGTAGGACGAAAAATGAGCTTTCATTTGTTCTAACTCTTCAGGAGTAAGATGAGCGGATTTGATTTCACGTAAAACAACCTCATTAGGCAGGTTCAACTCTTTGAGAATCTTCCTACAGGTGTCACAGGTTTTTAAATAAAAGAAACGAGCTTTTAGCAAAATTCAGCGTATGCCGCTTGAAGATTTTGAGAAATCATCGCAGCAGATCCTCCTTCGATGTGGTGACGCTCTAAAAAGTGAACGAGCTTACCATCTTTAAATAACGCCACAGAAGGAGATGATGGAGGATAGGGCAAAAAGTACTTTCTGGCCTGTGCAACCGCATCGGTATCTACTCCGGCAAAAACAGTAGTTAAAGCATCGGGGCTTTTATCTCCCTCTACTGAAAGTTTTACTCCTGGACGCATATTTCCTGCGGCACAACCGCATACAGAATTGACAACAACAAGCAATGTTCCTGAGGTGTTCTGAATAGAGGCATCAACATCTTCAGTTGAGGTTAGTTCTTTAAAGCCAACAGAAGTTAAGTCTTCTTTCATTGGCTGTACTAATTCTGGTGGGTACATATCAAATATTTTTAAGTGGTACAAAGTTATGAATTACCATCAAAAAAGGCTTTTAAATTGCAGATACTTTTTTAGGAAACACGAACAGAAACAATCATTTCGAAAGTCGCTACTACTTCTCCTTGGTCGTTTTTGGCTTCTACCATAATACTGTCGTTTATTCTAGACCCTTCTTTTAGGCTTTTTTCCATGGCTTTTTGAATTTTTTGGCCCTCATTGCTTTCAAAAACGATATGGCTCTCGGCTCTTTTTAGAAATTGAGCGTTCATTCCTTTAAATGCAAAAGAGACCTTGCGGTCCATCTTTTTTGAAAAATAAAAAACTTGAATTCCTCCAGCAATATCAGCGCCAACAGAAAGGGCTCCAAAATACATCGAGTTGAGATGATTTTTAGTGCGTCTTCGTAGCTTGATTTTAACCCGAACAGAATTGTCATCAATGGCCAACAGTTTGGGGTTAGTGAATCGGATCATCGGTATTTTTACAAACCCCAACAGAAAGAGCAACCATCGCATTTTTTTTATTGAAACATCCATGTCAATTCCCTATTAATTTTTTAATTTCATTGAGCTTTAAAAGTGCATCAACTGGAGTCAACGAATTGATGTCTACATTTTTCAGCTCCTCGTGTATCTGTTCTAAAACAGGGTCATTCAATTGAAAAAAGCTAAGCTGCATCGAATCATTTAAACTTGTTTTAATGTCTTCTTTATTTTTCTTTCCTCCAACAGATGAGTGCATGGCTTCAAGATCGTGGAGTATTTGTTCTGAACGCTTCACTACTTGGGATGGCATTCCGGCCATTTTAGCCACATGAATTCCAAAGGAATGCTCACTGCCACCCTCTACCAGTTTTCTAATGAAAAGAATCTTTTTACCTACCTCCTTTACGGAAACATTGAAGTTTTTAATCCGGTCAAACTTGTGGGTCATCTCGTTTAACTCATGATAATGCGTAGCAAAGAGGGTTTTACATTTTGCTTTTTTATTCTCATGTAGGTATTCGGCGATGGCCCAAGCAATCGAAATGCCGTCGTAGGTGCTTGTCCCTCTCCCAATTTCATCTAAAAGAATTAAGCTGCGGGGAGAAATGTTATTCAAAATACTTGCGGTTTCATTCATTTCAACCATAAAGGTGGATTCTCCCGAGGAAATATTGTCAGAAGCTCCAACGCGGGTAAAGACCTTGTCAACCAAACCAAGCTGTGCCTTTTCTGCGGGTACAAAACAACCCATTTGCCCCATAATAACGATGAGGGCAGTTTGTCTGATTAAGGCACTTTTACCACTCATATTGGGACCGGTAATCATCATGATCTGTTGTTTCTCCTGATTCAGATGAATGTCATTCGCAATATATTTCTCACCGATCTCCAAGGATTGCTCAATCACTGGATGCCTTCCGTTTTTAATATCTAAAGACAAGCCTTCATTGATCTCGGGTTTGCAGTAGTTATACTTCTTAGCAATTACGGAGAAAGAGAACAAGCAATCCAAGCGACCCAAAATTTGTGCATTGACCTGGATGGGTGTAATATAGTTGGCCATTTCCAGTACCAATTCCTGAAACAAGCGGGTTTCAAGCGCCATTATTTTTTCTTCAGCACCAAGTATTTTTTGTTCATAAATTTTTAGCTCTTCTGTAATGTATCTTTCCGCATTTACAAGGGTTTGCTTTCTGATCCACTCTTCAGGAACTTTGTCTTTGTGTGTATTTCTAACCTCAATATAGTATCCAAAGACATTATTGAATGCAATTTTAAGACTTGGAATTTGGGTGCGTTCTGATTCTCTTTTTTGAAGCTCAGCTAGAAAATCTTTCCCATGATATGCAATTTCTCGCAATTCATCAAGTTCCTTGTTCCACCCCGATTTTATTACCTCTCCCTTTCCGATTTGAACAACCGGCTCCTCAGTTAATGATTTGTCGATAAGTTCAATTAAGGATGGGCAGGGGTCCAACTTATCCAAAAGGGTTTTTAAGCTTTTCGGTTTGTCATTGGTATTTAAAAGCGCTTTTAAGGGGTCAATTTCTATTAATGTTTTTTTCAGGTGAGCAACCTCTTTAGGGTTAACGCGCCCTACCGCTACTTTAGAAATCAAACGCTCCAAGTCCCCAATATTTTTTAACCTTTGCGAAAGCTCAAAACCTAGCTTTTCATTTGACTTAAAAAAGTCAACAACCATTAATCGATCCTCTATAGGTTTTTTATTTTTGAGCGGCAGCATAATCCATCGCCTAAGCATTCGGCTACCCATTGCGGTCTGGGTTTCGTCTAAAATATCCGAAAGTGTTCTTGCATTTTCATGAGGAGATGAAACGAGCTCAAGGTTTTTAATCGTGAATCGGTCGAGCCAAACATATTTTTCTTCTTCAATTCGCGAAATAGCGGTGATGTGATCTAGTTTTTTGTGTTCACTTTCTCCTAAATAATGGAAAACAGCGCCCGCTGCAATTATGGCTTCATTAAGTGTGTCAACACCAAAGCCTTTCAACGATTTGGTACCAAAATGTTTATTCAATATTTCTTCAGCAAAATCAGGGGTAAAAACCCAATCATCCAATCGAAAGGTATAGTGTGATGTGCCGAAATGGCCTTCAAATGCTTTGCCCTTGTTTTTCTGAAATAAGATTTCACTTGGACTAAAATTTGATATCAGCTTGTTCAAATATTCCTGGTCCCCTTGTGCTACCAAAAGCTCTCCCGTAGAAACATCAAGTAAGGCAATTCCATGCTCTTTTGTACCAAGATGGACAGCGCATAAAAAATTATTTTCCTTTTGGTTGAGCACCTCATCATTAAATGAGACACCTGGTGTGACCAATTCGGTCACCCCTCTTTTGACAATTTTTTTGGTCATTTTAGGGTCTTCAAGCTGATCGCAAATGGCCACCCTTTCTCCCGCACGTACAAGTTTTGGCAGGTAGGTATTAATTGAATGGTGGGGAAAACCAGCAAGCTCAATATGAGCTGCAGCACCATTTTTTCTTTTGGTTAAAATAATACCAAGAATCTGTGAGGCTTTTATCGCATCCTGTCCAAAGGTTTCATAAAAATCACCCACACGAAAAAGCAACATGGCCTTTGGGTGCTTCGCCTTGATTTGATTATATTGCCTCATCAAAGGAGTTTCAGTCGCTCCTTTTGCTTTAGTGGTTTTCGCCAAGTGAAATGATTTTACAAATATTTTAGGTAAAGTTAATCGCATCACTGTGGAAATCAAAGCATAGGAAAAAGATATTTTAAAAGAATGAATAAAAAGTTAAAGCTTTGGGAGTTGAATCGAAAAACCGAAGCGGAATTTCGTGAACAAAAGAAGTTTCCTATTGTGGTTGTTTTGGATGACATTCGGTCACTCAACAATATTGGTTCTTTCTTCAGAACAGCAGATGCTTTTAACATTGAAAAGATAATTCTCTTTGGGATTACGGCATCTCCACCCCACAAAGACATACATAAAACAGCATTAGGGTCAACGGAAACTGTTCGGTGGGAACACCAAGAAGACAAGTTATTGTGTCTTAAAGATTTAAAAAACAATGGATACGAGCTTTGTGTTCTTGAACAAACAGAACAAACCACATTGCTTCAAGAGGTTTCGACACTACCGAATCGCCCGACCGCTTTGATATTTGGAAATGAGGTAAACGGAGTGGCTCAGGAGCTTGTGGATTTCTCCGACAGAATTATTGAGATTCCGCAATTTGGGACAAAACACAGTTTAAACGTCAGTGTTTGTGCTGGAATTGTGATGTGGGAGTTTTGTAAAAAGTATATTGAATGAAGGGGGTATTGCTTTTATTTTTCATGCTGCCATTTCTTTTTCTCGGGCAAAATAAAAACATTTCGCTCCTGGACCACTGGTATGATACGACCATGATTACCAATTCGAGTATGGTTCGATATAGCGGGTGCTATTCTTTCACTCAAAACGGGTTAGACTATGCTGTTATTGGAACAACAGAGGGGTTCCATATTTTTGAAGTTACAACAGATAGTAAGCTTAGGCTTATAGATAGTATTCAAGCAAGGTATGTTTCATCACAAGCCATCACCAGAGAGTATGCGCATTATGGAAATTTACTGTATGCGATTGGCGACGAAGGGGATGCTTCGCTTCAGATTGTTGACCTGACAAACCTACCCAATACGGTTTCTTTGGTTGCTGAAATTCAAGACGAAAGGGTGGGAAAGGCACACAACATTTACATAGACACTGCTCGTGCATTGATGTATTTGTGCTTGGTATCCCCTATTGTAAATGGTTCAGAGAATTCTTTGATTCCCATTCGGGTTTATTCTCTTGAAAACCCATTGTCTCCGCAAATTGTCTTTAGTGGAATTGACGACCTCGATGAGGTTCACGATTTGGAAGTAAGGGGAGAGATAGCCATACTTAGCTGTGGATTTCAGGGAATGAGGGTTTATGACTTTACAGATCCAACAAATCCAATATATTTGAGCAATTTAGAGTTTTACCAAGAACAAGGATACAATCATCAAGGGAGCCTAAGTGAAGATGGAAAAACCTATGTGTTTGCAGATGAAACTCCGGGAACCAAAATAAAGAAGTGCTCAGTTTCTGAAGACTTTACAATTCAAATTCAGCAACGGTTTGGCGTAGAAAACATCCCTTACGATAAAACAGCTCATAATATAGAGGTGATCGGTAGCTTGGCTTATGTCGCATACTACAATGACGGATTAAAGGTTTACGACCTGAGAACCAACCCTCCAAATGAAATTGCCTCATATGATACCCATACAGATCTTCCTGGAAATGAGTTTTCAATGTGGGGCGCTTGGGGTATAGAAGCTGGGGTTTCCAATAACAGGGTACTGGTTTCTGATCGTATTTCTGGCTTGTATTTGTTTGATTTTGATCGCGACTTTTTTGAGCAAGCCCAATCACCATCAGCTCTGAATTGCTATCCTAACCCGGTCAGCTCAGGAGGAACAATCTCTATTCGTACTGCGAATGATGGCATCAGCTCATTTGCCATTACTCTCAAGGACCAAACTGGAAAAGAATTATTAAAGAAAGAAATTTTCGATAATAGCTTTACAACTGCTGCTCTGAATATAGCTCAGGGCACCTATTTTCTTACCATTGAATTTCCTGAAGAATTGTTTATGAACAATGAAACGATTAAAGTCGTAGTGAAGTAAGGAACAGGTGCACTAATTCCATTATTTTAATACTTTTCTAGCATGGAGACTTCAACAATTCGATCCCTTGAGTGTTGTAGTAATGAGACCATTGCAATATGAAAAAACAGCTAAAAATATATGATCTTGTTTTTTCCGGGTTTGGTGCCAGTTCTTGTATTTTAATCAATCAGCTTCACAAGAAAAACGAGCTGCATAAAAAACGAATTCTCATCCTCGACCCTTCCGAAAAAAAAACCAACGACAAAACTTTTTGCTTTTGGGCCAATCCCAACGATGACATAGTTGTAGATCATCAAGAGATTGTAACCCACAGCTGGTCAAAGGTTTGGATAGACGAAGCGCTAACCAGCAACATAGCGCCTTTAAAATACCATCATATAAGTAGCGAAGGGCTATACAACAAAACAAGAAAAGTCTTGAAGAGCTATGATGTCACTTTCTGTAACGAAACGGTTGAGAAAATCGAAGAAGATGAAGTCGTGCGTATTTGGACCTCTGAAAGTAATTATATGGCTCATTTGGTTTTTGATTCAAGACCTCCAAAAATCAAGACCCCTTTATCTGAAAAACAAAACATATGGCAATCGTTTTTAGGGTATAAGGTAAAACTAAACAACAGTGTTTTAGATGAGGACACGTGTACCTTAATGGACTTTAATGTAGTTCAGGATGGGGCAACTCAATTTGTTTATGTTCTTCCGTATTCTACTAATGAAGCATTGATTGAACTTACGCGGTTTGGTAAGGAAAAAATAGATGTAGAAATGGCCGAAAACGCATTGAAAAACTACATCAATCAGCACTATGGAGCATTTGAGGTAAAGCAGGTTGAAAGAGGGATGATTCCCATGTTTCTGGATATGCCAAGAAGTAATCAATCAAAAAGGATTGTGCCTATTGGTACTCGTGCACACATGGTAAAGCCAAGTACGGGGTATGCCTTTAAAAACATGTACGAGCATGCCAAATCACTATCTACTCAACCCGGTAAGTCTAAACAAAGAAAACCCTCCTCCCTAAGATTTAAATTTTATGACAGACTATTGATATACATACTCGCTGTTTGGCCAAAGATGGGAAAGCCTATTTTTAGTCGATTATTTGGATCCAAGTCGCTCTCATTTATTTTGAAGTTTTTGGATGAAAACACGAGTATGAAGGAGGATATAGGAATGTTTTCGAAACTTCAAATCGGCACTTTTTTAAAAGCGGTATTGTATTTATTTATCGAAAAAGCAAAGAATCAAATTTTACTGTTTGCACCTCTGATGTTATATGGAATAATGCATTTAATCCTTCCAGATTATGCAGAATTAAGTCTATATGCTTTAATTGCCATTGGTCTATTTTTGGTGGGGATACCTCATGGGGCGATGGATCATAAAACGGGCCTTTTTTCAGACAATAAAAAAATAAATCTATCATTTATTTTCAAGTATTTAGGCGTCATGTTAATGGCTTATTTGGTTTGGCTTATCTCACCAACGGTTGCATTAGTGACATTCATATTATATTCTGCTTGGCACTTTGGCGAAACCGATATTCAGGAATGGAAAATGAACTCGAGGCTTATTGGTTTTCTTTGGGGACTCCTCATGTTTTCAGCTCTTTTCTTTTCCCATGTTTCTGAATTGAATGTAATATTGAAGGCATTGCATGTACAACAGCTTCCACCAGAGCTCCCATGGCTCGGTTTGTTCTTTTGGTCATTGATCCTCTCTTTTCTATTGGCCAGATTGCACGGGTCGATACCTTGGTTTTTACTTACCTGTTTTCTTGCATTAAGTTATTGGCTGCCCTTGGTAATGGCATTTGCCATCTATTTTGTCTTTCATCACAGCTGGAGTGGATGGAAACATTTGAGAACATCTTTCAAAGAGAGCAATTGGAGTTTATTTAAAACAGCCCTACCATTTAATCTAGGTGCTCTTATTTTGTTCGTTGTCCTTTTCTTAAATATAGGAATGGGCTGGGATTATAATATGGCACAAATCTTTATATTCATTTCTTGCATCAGCTTACCTCATATATTATCGATGAGCTACTTTTACAAAAAGTTAAAGACAAAAAGAGTTTAGTTTACAACAAAGTCACCAGTAAAACATCATCTTCCTTATTCACCTTAATAAGCTCTTTTTTAGATAGTCCCTTCATGGCTTTGTCCCAAGCTTTGTTACTCATTTCGACTCCAGAACGAAGGTCTTTTAGTTCGCAAGAGTTTACCTTTTTAAGGTTTTCGTGTATGGTTTTTTCATGCTCGGTGAGCTCGATTTTTTTTGCTTTTACTTCAGGTCTCATCTGTGGGAAAAACAAAACTTCTTGAATGGACGCATTGTTGGTTAAAAACATGCATAATCGGTCGATTCCGATACCCATCCCTGAAGTTGGAGGCATTCCATATTCCAAAGAGCGAACAAAATCCATATCAATAAACATGGCTTCGTCATCTCCCTTTTCAGACAACTTTACCTGCTCTTCAAACCGTTCTTTTTGGTCAATAGGATCGTTCAGTTCAGAATAAGCATTGGCAAGCTCTTTTCCATTTACCATGAGTTCAAAACGCTCGGTGAGTTCAGGGTTGTCTCGGTGTTTTTTACACAAAGGAGACATTTCAACGGGGTAGTCTGTAATGAAAGTGGGTTGAATATAATTCCCCTCGCATTTTTCGCCAAAGATTTCGTCAATAAGCTTTCCTTTACCCATGCTATCGTCCGTTTCAACACCTAGTTTTTTGCAGGTTTCAAGAAGCTCGCTTTCATTCATTGGAGCAATATCAATACCCGTATGTTCTGCAATGGCGTCAATCATGGAAATTCTTTTAAAGGGCTTTTTAAAGCTCACTTTGTTTTCTCCAATCTGAACATCCGTTGTCCCAAGAACATCCATACATATCGTTTCGAGCATGTCTTCGACAAATTCCATCATCCAAACGTAATCTTTATAGGCAACATAGATTTCCATCTGTGTAAATTCAGGATTGTGGGTGCGGTCCATTCCCTCATTTCTAAAATCTTTAGCAAATTCATATACACCGTCAAATCCACCAACAATAAGTCTTTTTAAATAGAGTTCATTCGCAATACGTAAGTATAAAGGAATATCTAGGGCGTTGTGATGTGTAACAAACGGTCTTGCTGCGGCACCTCCTGGAATAGACTGTAGGATTGGAGTTTCAACTTCAAGGTATTCTCTAGAATTTAAAAAAGACCTCATTGATGAAATGATTTTAGACCTTTTAATAAAGGTGTCTTTCACGTGGGGGTTGACCACGAGGTCAACATAACGTTGTCGATATCGCGATTCAGGATCGGTAAAGGCATCATGTATTTTTCCTTCTGCATCCGTTTTGGGCAGAGGTAAGGGTTTTATCGCTTTACTTAAGACGGTTAGCTTTGTAACATTAACGGAAACCTCTCCGACTTGTGTTTTGAAAACGGTGCCATGAACACCTATAAAATCACCTAAATCAAGAAGCTTTTTAAATACATCGTTATACATTGATTTATCTTCTCCAGGGCAAATTTCATCTCGATTAAAATAGAGCTGTATTCTTCCTGAAGAGTCTTGTAATTCCGCAAAGGAAGCCTTACCCATTATTCGCTTACTCATGATTCTACCAGCGAGACAGACCTCTTTGCCTTCTGTATATTCTACTTTGATTTCTTGAGATAATGTGTCTACAGGAAACAATTGAGCAGGAAAGGGCTCAATACCCATTGCTCTTAATTTATTTAATGATTCTCTTCTAAAAACTTCTTGCTCTGACAACTCCTGTAAACTCATGATAAATTATTTATGATTGCAAAGATAATGCACATCAGCTAAAAATGACTACTTTCTAAAAAAAGTCCTTAAATGCAAAAAGGGGGCCGTGGCCCCCTTAGCGCTATCTATTTATGAAATTATTGCTTGATAAATCGGTATACCTGTCCACTTTTTGAAGCAGAAGTGTGTACCAAGTATGCACCACTTTGAAGGTCCGCTACAGAAACTACTTGTTCTCCTGTAACTCCTCTTTTCACAACTGAACCACTTACGTCTGTGATGTAATAATCTACGCTTGCAGAGCTGTTAATGTACAAATTATCTTGTGCTGGGTTAGGATAAATACTAATATCGATAGACTCTTCACTAATTCCTGCTCCAGGCAAAAGAACAGCATCAATAATATGGACAACACCATTATCAGCCTCAACATCAGCAGTTGTCACCATGGCATCATTAATCATAACGCCGTTTGTAAGATCAACCGTAATGTCCTGACCATTTAAAGTTGGAACAGTTCCATTCATTAGGTCTGTAGAAAGAACCACTCCTCCCACAACATGGTACAATAGAACATCTGCAAGGTTAGGTAAAGCCAAAATTCCCGCAAGGTCTGTTCCTAATGCTGCAGCTAGATTGTCAAACGCTTCATTTGTTGGCGCAAATACTGTATATCCAGTATATGGGTTTGTCAAAGCGGGCATCAATTCCGCAGTAATTACTGCAGTGGCTAATGTGCTAAATCCATTATCAATAGCAACATCTACAACTGTTTCGTCTGGTAAAAGAACGCTATTGATGATGTGTACTACTCCATTGTCTGAATTCACATCTACGGTAGTCACTTGAGCTTGATTTACAAATACTTCGCCAGAACTTTTCACTGTTAATTTCAATGTGTTTATTCCAACAATGTTATCCACAATCGCTCCATTGGTTACAGCCGAAGATGGAACAACGCTTCCTAACACATGCGTTCCTAAAACTGCTTGTAAGCTTGCTGTCGGAATGACGGCTGGATCGAATAACTGACTTAATGGCACTCCTATCAAATCAGCTAAATCTTGAAAGGCTTGATCCGTTGGAGCAAAAACCGTGTAAGTGGCTAATGGATTTACCAAAATTGGCATTAGTTCAGATGCAATAACTGCTGATGCTAGTGCATTAAAACCATTGTCTAAGGCAACATCAACTACAGTTTCTACAGGAAGCACCACAGCGTCTATAACGTGTACCACTCCATTGTCTGTATTTAAGTCTACCGCAGAAACGGGAGCTTGGTTTACAAAAACACCACCAGCACCTGTTACGGTTAATTTTAAAGTATTGGTCGTCGATAATGGTTGTGCAATTAAACCATTTGTTACAGCACTTGATGGAACTACAGAGCCTAAAACATGGTAAGTTAAAATATCAGTTAAGTTTGGCAAGGCCAATAAACCGTTGATATCTGTTCCTAAGGCTGTCGCTATGTCTGTGAACGCTTGATCAGTAGGTGCAAAAACGGTTAAATCTGCTGTTGTTTGTAAAGTAACATCCAAACCTTGCTGAACCAAAGCGGCTTCTAAATAATTGTGGTCTGGACTTGTTGCTATAACATCATCAAAAACATTTGTTTGTGCTGTTGCAGAAGTCGCAGCTAAAATTGCGAATGCTCCAATAATATTTTTTAGAGAGCTAAAAGGGGTAATTGTTTTTTTCATTTTGTTTTGTTTAATAATTAAGTACATAAGTTAGACAAAACAGATTCCATTTTGTTCACAAGAGCGTAAATAAAAAATAAAAAAAGTAATCTTTTTGTTACAAACGAACATAACTGAGTTGATAAATCAAGGAAATTAATTTAAATCAAAATGCTTAAGGTTGTAATTTAGAAACTGATGAAAAAGAAGGCTTTACGTATTACTAAATGGACGTTCGGAATACTATTTGGGATATTCCTGACCGTTTCTATTTTAATTTTTGCGTTAAAGGATACAATAATTGAAACGGCTATTGCTGAAATCAATAAAAACCTTGAAGTACCCATGGAGGTTGGTGATGTTGAATTGGCTTTTTGGTCCAGCTTTCCAAACATTTCTATTGACTTATTAAATGTTGAAATTCCAAGTAGGAATACATCGACAAGTTTATTAAAAAGTAAAAAATTCAATTTGCGGTTTAACCCTTTTGATTTGGCAATGGGTGATTACAATCTAAAACAGATCAATGTTTCAGATGGCGAATTGAATTTATATGTCGATTCCCTTGGGAGAGACAATTATAATATTGTGAAAAGTTCTGAAGAAAATGATGACTCAGAATTTAAGCTCGAATTACAAGCGGTTACCTTAAAGGCGATGAAGGTCAGCTATCTAAATGATATCACTCATCAAGAATATCATTCAAACTTTAACCGCGTAAATTTAACCGGGGAGCTCTCTAGTGATGAATTTGAGATGTTAACTTCTGGTCAAATCTTATTAAATAGTGCACAAAGTTCAGGAGTTACCCTTGTTAAAAACCAAGAGATTCAATTTAGCCTTAAAGTAAATGTGAATCAAAAGAAGTCAATAACCAGTCTTCCAATGGCGCAAATTCAAATAGGAGGCCTGCCATTTAACATCAACGGTATTATGGACAAGGACAGTATGCGGTTTCACATTGCATCAAATTCAATTCAGCTTACGGACGCAGTTGAGAAATTTTCTATAGACAGCGATAATCATTTAAAAAACCTATCAGGTAACGGTTTGTTGGACTTTGAGTTGTCAATTAATGGGGGAACAAAAGCAACTGACCCAATAGACATCGCTTGTAATTTTTCTATAAAGGACGGAGAAATCATAGAGCCAAATGAAAAAATTAAATTAAATAATATACAATTGCTGGGTCACTATACTAAACGAGATTCGACTCTTGAAGAGCTCGTTTTAACCGATGTGCGTTTTGATTCCGAAACGGGTCCATTCACAGGAAATCTATCTGTTGTTGATTTTGAAAAACCCCAATTAAAAGGTTTTGCCAAAGGAACCATAAACTTAAACGCTGCTCATCGAATTTTTCATTTGCCAGAATTTGAAAAGATTAATGGTCACCTTAAAGTCTATTGCGATTTCGAAGCGGTGCAAAACCAAAACAGCGAGTTACAATTAAAACGATGCAGCGGAGATGTTACTATTGTAAATAGCAATTTTAAATTGGAGAACGACAAGCGGGCATTCAAGTCTGTAAATGGAAACTTAAAATTCACAAGGAGAGATGTTCGGGTAAATCAATTTTCGCTAATAGTAGATCAGTCAGACCTAAACTTGAGTGGCTCATTTTCGAATGTGTTTAATTATCTATACAATGCCGGAACACTTGCAATGAATTTAAATGTAAAAGGCGAACGGGTTCTTTTAGAAGACTTGGGCTCGACTACGAAAGCAGAAAAAATCGAAAACGGAGAAATCTTCGCTTTACCAGACAATTTAAAGGGAGATGTTCGGATTGCACTAAATAAAATAGAATACGGTGGCCATCTATACGAAAACCTCAGCGGCAATATGAATATAAAGAACCGGAAAGTTCGTTTTTCCAATTTGAGTCTTAAAAATGCAGGGGCAACGGTTCGAGGAAGTTTAAGTATTTACGAAAAGCAGCCTGAAGTATTTGAACTCAAAACGCAACTCAGGTCCTATAATATTGATGTAAGGAGCGCATTTAAAGAATGGAATAATTTTTACCAAGATGTTATTTTGGCTAAAAACATCTCGGGGCGAGCAAGTTTAAATTTGGGCCTAAACGCAGACTTTAGCCTTGATAAAGGAATTAATTACCCGTCAATTGATAGTAAAATGAATATAGAAATTAATAATGGAACCTTAAAAAATTCGTTATTAATGAAAGATATCGCAGAGAGCGTCAAAGATAGTCCAGCTAAACTTGCCCTAGGAAAGAAAAACCTCAAGCTTTTAGAGAAAAGGCTAAATGAAATATCCTTTAGCACATTAAAGAATGAAATCACCATCAAAAACGAAACGGTTACTATTCCCAAAATGAATATTTCTTCTTCTGCCTTAAACATGAATGTCTCAGGAACGCATGAATTTTCAAATCAGGTTGATTATCGATTTGACTTTAAGTTTAGGGATCTTTTGACCAATGACAGGGACAGTGAGTTTGGAGAAATAATTGACGACGGGTCTGGGTTTAGAATGTTTTTGAAAATGACAGGGGATATTTATGATCCAACACTGGAATGGGATCGTGAGCAACAAAAACAAAGTGCAAAGGAATATCGTCAGGAGGAAAAAAAGCAAATTAAAGAAATGCTTAAAACAGAATTTGGAGTATTTAAAAACGACACTACGGTCAAAGAATACAAAGAAGAAGAAGCTCCAAAAGAGGAAATAAAAATAGATTGGAATCCTACAACAGGTTCGGAAGATAATGAGAAAAAGCCTGAGCAGGAAAAGGAAAAAGACAAACCTGAAAAGAAAGAATCAAAACTGAAAAAAGCATTAGAAAGATTAAAACAACAACAAAAGAAAGAAGAAGAAGAGCAAGAGGAGTTTATTGGAATTAAAGGCGGGGGTTAGGCTACTTCTGATTCATCGAAATAATTTTTTAAAAAGGCTAAGTCAAAAAAAGGAAATCTCATTTCTTTGCCAAGCTTGCTGTAGTTCTTTTCAATCTTATTTAGTGAATCCTCCTCACCATTACGTTTTTTGTGATGATATGCCGCAACAAAATAAAATATTTTGTGGTACCGGTCATTATTATGAAACACTTGATCTTTGGCAAAGAATTCAAATAATAGCTTATTATTTTTCACTTGACCATTCTTGATATTTACGAGAACCAAGGCTATAATATTATAGCGTTCAATCGATACATGATCCCAATGAACATATCCAATCAATTCATCGTAGTATAAATTAAATATTTCCTCTAAAAACGAAAAATCTTTTAAGAGCATTAATAAGGGAATGAGCTCTTGAAAAAATTCGTTTTTTGCTTTATGCTCTGAAGCCGTCAATAAGATTTCCTTTCTTGTTGTTTTTCGGTTTTTAGGGTCATCAAGATAAAGCATACTGAAGTACCGGCCATGAAGAATGGGGTGACAATTTTTGGGAAACTCAATGTTTTTGTAATCAATATTGAATTCCGCAAGATTGAGAAAGGCGATTTTTCGGAGATAGAGTTGTGAAAACAGCTTTTCTTCCACGCTGACTAAATGCTGGATAGACGATTCAACCAATCTCCCGAAATAACCATTGGCATGATCGTAATCCACCCACATATAAATGGCTAAATCTCGAAAGTTTTTGTTTTCAAGAAGAAAAGACACTTTGCCAAGCTTTTCTTTTGGTAGGTTTATCAGGTTGAAGTGAAGACTGGTAGCCATTCTTGCAACTGCTGTTCTATGGTTGAACGTGAAAAGACGATTTTCTTCGAATAATAAGGAGAGCTGCTTCCAGTTTTCTTGATCAATTAAGCTTTTTATAACATGAGAAATAAATATGGGGAAGTAATCTTTATCCAAGTAATTTTCTAAAAACTTAAAGCCACCACGTTTTTTTTTGGGGAGGGATAATTGCATTTGTAATTCAATCCAATCATCTGACAATCGGTTTTCTGTATCTCTTGATAAAAAATGGCTGTACGACCTAAATCCAATGTAGTTGGACAGAATATTTAATGTCTTTCTACTGCATTTCACGGAAGGTAAAAACCCAAATCCACGCCTTAACGTATTGAATCCGATTTCATTAGATGTCTCAATGAAGATATCTTCCTTTAACTCATTAATATCTCTTTGTTGCGTAATCGGTTTCCCGAATTTAACCTCGATCGCTTTCCTTAGATAATTGTCCACAATTCAAATATATTAAATGGGCTAAACATGGGCTAATGTTATTGAATAAAAAACTTCTCCTTAGTTATTTAAAGAAGTTATTTAATTATGATTTTTCATCTACCCATACTTGAAACAATACCAAACAATACAAATGAAAGTAAACCTTCTATTATTTTTTCTTTTTTCGACATTATTCAGCTTTTCACAAAATGTTCAGTTTTACAAAGGTGATTTTACCTTATTAACCCGGAACTATAACTTCTTTGACGGTAAAGCCAGTTATGGCTTTTACGAAAACAAAGATTATGAAAGAGTTAGAACAGGGAATTTTTCATATTCATGCAATTGGAATGGAACGATGGCCGGTCGGACATATTATGACGCTGCGTCGAATAAAATTGATATAACGGCGAGGGGTAAATATTTTAAAAATGCAAAAGATGGTTTGTGGTCTACAACAATCAAAATAAAATTACCAACCATAGATAATTTCTTTATTTATGAAAACTTTTCTAAACGTATTACGACTCAAAATTATAAAAAGGGTAAACCTTATGGCAAATGGAAAATGTCCTGGCAGGATCTTAAGAGCAATAAAATTACGCAGACTACAGAAATCAACTTCGTTAATAATACATCTGTGGGTGCTTTTAGCGCGAAGAGCCCTTTACGCACCATTAAAGGGAGTTGCGATCAAAATGGCTTTTTAAATGGTAAGGTAACTTTTTTAGAGGACGGAATAGAGCAGATTTCTCAATATCAATCTGGTTTATTGATGGGTTATGTTGAAAGAGAGTTAAACTCAGGGAAGGTGATAGATAAATATGAGATTGATAGTTTGGAACTTGAATGGTATGGTATTCTAATGGAGTTGAAAGATTCAAATGCAGGAGGGTTAGACACCTTACCTTACAGGTTAAACTTAGATTACCAAACATATATTTACGGCCAATTTGCTGAGGATTTTATTTTAGCAACGCTCCCAGATGATTTTATTGGTGACTCTTCTTATGTTGAAGGATATTTTAGTTGGAATGCCTTCAATACATATTCTCTCATTGAGCAGGATTTCCAGGCTGCTAAATATAATAGACATATGGCCGAAGCAGAATATCATTTTAAAAATAAAAACTGGAATGAGAGTTTTTCATCTGTAAAACGTGCAAAACAAATCTATAATCAAGATCAATCACATTCAAACTACACGGCGGCAATAAATAAGCTAATCGATTACGAAAACTACAGTAAATATTATGAATATAAAAGACTTATTGGTTTAGCAGACAGTAGTATTAGGTCTAAAAAATGGGATTTAGCCCAATCCAAACTAGATAGTGCAATGTTTTATGCTTTAGAATTGAATAATGAAATATACGTGGGTTTTGAGAATGCTGCAAATGAAGAAGGACGACAATCTGCGTTATGGGCTGGTTTAATCGAAGATGAAGATAATGAACCGAAAATTTCATGGAACGGGGGAAGCTTAACGATTGAAGAAGAAAAAAAAGAGGAAAGCACTCAAGATAACCCAATACAATTAATTAAAATGAAGGCAGTTTTTTTATTGGAGCAAAAATTAATTAGCGATGTTGAGATTGCTCTTTCAAAAGGAAAGTACAATCAAATTGAACAATTGCTGACCGACTTTATACCTCAAGGATTAGTTGTGGATTCATTGAAAACAGTTGTTCAATCCTCTGTTAATGACGAGTTTGAATCAGTTGTGAAGGCAATAGAGGGCCAAGCTTTTCAAAACTTCATTAAAACCAATTCTGACGGACTAAAGAGCCTTAAAAAAGGGGGTTATAATCTTAAATTTAACAACCAAGGTGATCTAATAAACGAGAAACAATATGAGTTGAATTTAGAGGATGTTCCTAGGTTTTCTACTGAAAAAGGGATGTTTTTTTGTGACCAAGAATCAATAGTAAATTTTGAGGTGAAGGTTGTGGATTCGATACTCGTGAGCACAACTTTTAAAACTGCGTATAAAAAACCTTTATACATAGATGAAAATGAAAATCTATACAAAAAGACAAAGACAGGTTTGTCATTATGTAAAAGCGAAATAGATGAAAATATTGAAAAAAATTTCGCGGTATGTATAAAGAAATACAAAAGAGAAAAGAAAGTTTCAGGGACACTTGTTCAAACTGACACTTTTGAGACTAAAAAGAACATAGCCCTACTAAAAAAAGAGCCGTAAAAACAAATAAAAGATTATTTCTTACTAAAAAATGATAGCAAAAAATGTACAACGAACAACTTGAAAAATTAATTGAAATGGCTCTAATGGACGGAGAGCTGACAGATAAAGAACGAACGATTCTATCCAAAAAAGCCGAATCATTTGGTGTTGACATTGATGAATTCGAGATGGTCCTAGAAGCTCGATTATTTGAGAAAAAGCAGGCAGATCATAAACCAACCATCGAAAAAAAGCCCGAATCAAACAAGTTTGGTAATATGAAAAAATGTCCCGCTTGTGGCTCCCCAGTTCAAGCAGTTCAAGCTATTTGTTCAGACTGTGGACATGAATTTCGCAACATTGATAGTGTAAGTTCAATTAGTGATTTTTTTAGAGATTATCAAAAAATTGAAGAAAGTGTGAAGGTAAAAGAGACGGGAGGAGGATTAATGGGAATTTTCGATGATAGCGAGGGTGATTGGCATAAAAAAGTTTTTACTAAGAAAAAAGAATTTATTATGCATTTTCCAATCCCTAACAGCAAGGAGGATATTCTTGAATTCCTTATGATGGCTTTACCATTAGCAAAACCTGCGAAAACAGGAGGGGTTGGAGGATTTATGAAAAAAGCTTTTGCAAATTTTGGCGATGACGAAAATAAAAACTGGGATTTTAAAGTAGCAGAAGTTTGGGCACAGAAATGTGAGCAAATCATAATGAAGGCAAAATTCTCCATGAAGGAGGATAAAAAAGTATTGGAAGAAATAATGAATTACGCAAAAGAACTAGGAATAAAATAATATTAATATGGGATTATTTGGAAATAAAAAAGAAGGTGGAATGATGGACGTCATCCGCTGCGATGAACAAGAATATTTAGTATGGAAATGGAGACCTTCAGGTGAAGCGAATAGCACAAAAAAAGAAAATGCCATTCGATATGGAAGCAGTCTACGCGTAAAAGATGGTGAGCTCGCCGTATTTGTTTACAAAAAGGAAGGAGAAAACCAGGATTTTATAATGGGTCCTCACGACCAAACCATAAAAACCGCAAACTTTCCTATTTTGACGGGTATTGTAGGAACGGCATTTGGAGGTGCCTCTCCTTTTCAAGCAGAGATCTACTTCATGAATCTTTCAGGAAATGTTCAAATTAAATTTGGCATACCGTATTTTGATGTTTTTGATCCTAGATTTGCTGATTTTGCTGTTCCTATGGCGGTTAGAGGAACACTTACATTTAATCTTACAGACTACAGGGCTTTTATTAAACTGAACCGGCTCATCAACTTTGAACTAGATGATTTCAAAAAGCAAATTAAAGATGCTGTAACCAAGAATATAAAAGGAGTAGTAGCTAATATACCCGCTGATAATGGTATTCCTGTTCTCCAAATGGAACGAAAAATATTTGAAATCAATGATTTGGTTGGAAAATATCTAGGACCTCGACTGGAAACCGATTTTGGCGTAAATATGAAGGCCTTCGACATCGCAAATATAGAGGCCGATAAAGAATCGGAAGGATATATAGAATTACGAAATGTAACAGCAGATCAAACTAAAAAAAGAGTCACTGCGACGACTGATAATTATATCAAAAACGAGGAAGAGATGCTTCGCATTCAAAGAGAAGAGGCACAACGAGCACAAAAGCTTCAAACCGAAGGAATGAATATGTCTGCACACCAACTAAATCAGCAAACAGATGTCGCAAAAACCGCTGCTGAAAGCCTAGGAAAGATGGGCGGCGGTGGATCTGGCGGCGGTGGCGGCGCTATGGATCCCGGATCAATGATGGCAAGTATGGCCATGGGAGGAGCTGTTGGATCTGGAATGGCGGGAGCCATAGGTGGCATGATGGGAGGAATGAACCAACCCAACCCAACGCCTCCACCAACTCCACAAATTCAATATAGCGTCTCGGTAAACGGTCAACAAAGCGGTCCTTTTGGCTGGCCAGAACTACAACAAATGAGTCAAAATGGTCAGCTTACGAAAGAAACCTACGTATGGAAACAAGGAATGTCGGAATGGGCAATGGCAGGTCAGGTACAAGAATTAGCTGCTTTATTCAATGCTGCTCCACCCCCACCGCCAACAACTCCTGGAGGACCACCACCACCACCACAATAAAAATAATCTAATAATCAAAAAGCATAAATTTCAAAATCAATATATGTCAGAAATATTTAAATCAAAATTACTAGTATCAATTTACTGTCGCGGACCTGTCTCCCTTGAATTGAGAGATGGCCAAATAATCTATTCCAAGAAAAATCTCGGAATATTTGGTCCAGATTTTTCTCTACCCTGGCCCTTACGTTGGCTTGCAAAACTTCTAAGAGGTAAAAGAAAATCATTAGATGCGCAAAAAATAATTTATTTTGATACCTCATTAACTTTATTCGGCACGTCTGCAAGTACGGGATACAAGGCAGGTGGTGGTGATGATCGTAATATCGACATAACCTTTTCAAAAGAAGAGATAAATTCAATTCAAAAATATATTGAGGACAACGGTGGTAAAATTGGCACTAGTTTGGAGGGAGTCGTTTTAAAATCAAGCTTCCCATTTCTAAACCCTCGGAGATGGCTGTCATTCCGTGAAAATATAGTAATTGGAGAAGAGGGTATTGGCCATATTCAAAAATCTTGGTTCAAATCAAGAAATTCCTTCTTACCCTATGAATCTATTAAAGTTTTTACTCATTTCGGTATTACTTCGAAAATAATATGTCTTTTGGGTGATGTTACTATTCAACCTGTCGAAGGCTTTGGATTCTCCGCTATGAATCAAATCAAAAAAGTTCTTAACGAAAAAAATATACTTTCCAGTGAGGGAAGAATTTATAAACCAGCATTACTCAGTGGAAAAAGGTCGTTTAATTCACCATCATACCTTGTTACCAATGAAGGAATATTTTTTAAAGCTAAATCACTAAAGAGTGGGACTATTGAGTACCTGCCTTATGAAAGTATTTCAGGTTACAGGAAGTGTTCAAGAAAAGCTATAAATAAAAGCGGTTGGAAAGAAATTTTCGCTCCTATTCTTATTGAAGGAAACAGAGTGGATGCAAGAAAAGGTGATGGTGGCTTTGTGACAATGGTGGTTCCAGGGATTGCATTTTACAGATGGAATACCCTGTTCTTTTTCAATGGATCATTGAAAAAAGCTTTAAAAAATAAATCATAAAATGGAGGGCAATAATTTTTACTCCATTGATAGACTTATTGAATTTGGTATGAGTATGGCAGTGGCCCAACAGATGATTCAGTCTATGAATCAAACCATTACAAATATGCATGTACCAGGTGCCATGAACAAAATGGAAACCGAGCCTATTTATTATGCTGTTGTAGAGGGTGATCGAATAGGTCCCCTAAATAGTTCTGAAATACTCAAATTGATTGAGTCTAAAACTATTGATAAACAGACCTATATGTGGAAGCCAGGCCTAACAAACTGGCTACTTGTAGAACAATTGCCAGAAATCTTGAAATTAGTAGCACTTACACCTCCTCCCTTGCCTAAAAAATAATTATGAAAATAAATTTTGCACAAACAATAATAGCCATTGCAATAAGTGCACTTATCGCATATGGTTTATATAGTTTTCACCATGGTGAAAATAAGATGCTTCTAAGTGGTGGTGGTTTCTTGTTTCTTTCGGTTTCATTGATTTTGAGTTTAGGTGCGAGTTTTGAAGAGCCGAGAACCACTTCAAACATTAAGGTTGTATCTGGTGTTTTTTTCTTCATGGCATTAATTAGCAATATAATATTCAATTTTTTGACATTTTCCGAGGCTAGCTATATAATTATAAATGGATTATTAATTTTGAGTTATATTTTAATTGTATATTCTATATTTCGAGCCAAGCAATAACTAGAATGTGATCTGAAATTTGAAGGCCACGAGAACCCCTATTGACGCTATTACCTAAAATGACAGGTGTTTTAATTAAAATTGTATCCTCACTATTTTACCTTGTTTCAGGCTTACTCTGGAAGAAGATTCT
>ERZ651776.1178-NODE-1178-length-32505-cov-4.569045_pt1 | contig 32505 bp, 24 predicted proteins | sample MGYA00514761_ERZ651776 | MGnify/ENA metagenome assembly ERZ651776
ACGTAAAAAATAATAATAAGGGTAAAAAAATAATAAAAAAATTTCAAAGCAAAATTCGAAGAAAAAAAATTGGATGGACAGCCGAAAAGGCAAAAGGCTGCAAATAATATTTTTCACCGACGCTTATGCTTGCTCTTGGACTTGAACTTCCCTGAACCCTTCTTTGCTCCTTTCTTCTTTCTGCCGACAAGGTTCGGGTCAAATTCCGTGAAGCTGTACTTTCCGGCACTTGCACCACCACCCTTGTCCTTCTGTTCGGCCAACCTCTCCTCGTTTTTCTTTTGCCGCTGGGAGAAGGAAATTATTTCATCATCGAACAGTCCACCTCCATCTCCTCCCATGGGCCTCTTGATTTTCTTTTTTGCCTGCTGTGCCTCAGTTCTCTCCCTATGGTCTTCGTCGGCCACAGCATCGTCATACGCATCAACGTCGCGTTTTTTTGTCACCTTCATTTTTGCCGCCCTCGCTGAGGCCTTCATTGACTGATCATTCATGACTTTCTTTTGAATATTGCCACTCTCCTCGAACTCCTTCCTCCTCTCCTCTTGTGCCTCTTCTATTTCTCGCCGGATTATCAGCCGCCGTTTCTTCTTCCTTGAAAGACCCTGGTCCTTCCCCCGGCTGTGGGCTAAATACTGTTTCTCGTAGTCACTCAATTTTTCCTGCTCGGCCGTTCCCTTCTTCTTTTTGCTTCCATCGTCGGCCAGCTTCCCCTTATTATTTTCGAGCATTTGGTTTTTTATATCGCGCTTATCGTTCTTGTTCTGGAACCAAGTACGTTCAGGTCGGGATTTTATCTCATCAGCATGGAGAATAATGTTTTCAGCCTTTGTCATTTCCATTTCAGTTCTCCTGTCCAATTTGGCAACGGCTTCAGCCGCGATCACCTCTTTGATGTGCGGCTGGAGCTTAACAATTTTTTTGTTGAAGAAAGAGATGACACTAGTCGGAATAGTTCGACTCTTGATGATTGCTTCGACAGCTCCTGCCCCCCCCTTACTCCCTTTACTATCTTTTTTCTTCTTCTCAGCGTCCCTGACAACGTCCTTCATTAGGTGACGCCTGCCTTCGCTGATGAGAGTGCAAGACTTCCCCCCGCAGCCTGCCCTAGCCGTCCTCCCGATCCTGTGAACGTAAGTTGTTACATTAGGCATCTCATAATTTATGACAGCCTGAACATTGTTGACGTCCAAGCCCCTGGCAGCGAGGTCTGTGCAGAATAGTACCTCCATCTCTCCGTTCTTAAAGGCTTCAAGCGCCTCTAATCGTTGCACCTGCGTCAAATTTCCGTGAAGTTCCCCGACCTTGATTCCGCACAACCCGGCGATGATCATCATTCTGTGAGCAGCCACCTTGGTGTCAAAGAAGCAGATTACTCTTGACTTGAAGGTTCGGGTAAGCAGTGACAGTAGCATCGCCTCACGGTTTGCTTCGTTGCCCGATCGTATGCGGATGAATTCTTGCTCCAGCCTGGGAGCAACCTCAACGTGAGAGTCTGTATTCTCCCTCCCAGCCCTGACACGAACTGGTTTTTTTAGGCTCAGCTTGATGAGCTCGTCGACCTTGGTCCCAAAAGTTGCGCTAAACAGCATCGTTTGGCGGTTGACTGGGATCGACTTGATTATTTCCGTGACCTCTTCGACAAATCCGAGTTCTAGCAGTCTGTCGGCTTCGTCCAACACTAGCATTGACACCTCATCAAAGTCAACGGACTGACTGTTTGTGACATGGTCAAGGAGGCGGCCAGGTGTGGCAACAACAACGTCTGGACGGTTCCGCAGCTCCGCGGCCTGTGCATTGACGTTCTTAGCCCCCCCGACTATCAGGCACGAGGTCAATGACGTGAATCGTGCAAGTGATGTCATCATACTAATGCACTGCGCCGCCAACTCTCTTGTTGGTGCTAAAATTAACGCCCTGGTGCATCCCCTGGGTAAGTGAATGAGTTTCTCCAAAATGGGAAGCAAGAAGGCACCAGTCTTCCCGCTACCTGTGACAGCAGAGCCGCATACGTCTTTTCCCGCCAAAGCATGGGGAATCGTCATCGCCTGGATAGGAGTGGGCTGAGAATAACCTATTGCCGCTATTCCCCTCATCAAAGGCCTGGAGAGGTTCAGTTGAGAAAAGAGGATCACCTCGTCGTCTGAGTTGGTATTTTCAGTCTTGTTGTCACCGCCGTCTTCAAAGAATTTGGCTGCCTTAGCTTCCTCAAGGGCGGCTTCGCGGTCTTCAGAAGAGTCCGAGTCGCCATCAGAATCCTCATCAGAAGCAATCTGATTTCGGATATTGTCATCATCAAGATCTTCTTTCTCGTGGTCAGAGTCGATTCCATCCTCTTCGCCGTCAGATGAAGAAGAACCTGAAGATGCTTCATCGGAAGAGTTACCGTCTTCTTCGCCATCTTCGGAAGAAGATCCGTCGGAAGAGTCATTGTCATCATCGCAATCGCCACGGCCTAATTCATCCTCTCCCTCCAACATTTCCCTTCTCTCGGCCTTTATTATATTGCCCACCCCCACGCGCTCCGGAAAACCCTTATCATTTTCTGCCAGAAGCGCAATCGCGCCCTTGAAGTTCCAGCTACCTGTCCCACCCAACCCAGATGCCAATGCTTCCACCGCAGAGGTGGAGGAGGAGTAATTATCAAAGATGTCGAAGGAGTCATCCAGGACTTCGTTGCTGGCAGAATTGTCCGAGTCAGAGTCGATATCGGGTGTTTTGATGTTCTCGTCGTCACTCTCGATCGTCATCCCAAGAGATGCCATGGCAGACTGCGAAAAGAATGACTGGTGGTGCTTGCAAGATGCCTTCTTGTGTTTGGCTTGTTGAGTAAGTGTAGCGGTCAAAAAAATGCTGTTTATGTGTTTGGACGATTTTTTTCACCCGGGACTATGTTTTTTGGTGCTTATGGACGTAATGGTGCTACGTTAATTCTTGGGGAGAGAAGTGAATTTATTTCCACAAAATTGATTCATGTTGTTTACCGCTTTCCAGAGCGGTAAAGTATTGTTTAACTTCTCTCTTCGCTGATTTTTCGTGTGACCCGTGATTTTCGCGATAATTTAGCGGAAGAAACCTCTCTACAGCCCCCTTTTTTCTACCCTCTCTCCTCCCACAATACACTCAACAATGCACGGACGCAATCGCCGTGAGTATAACCTAAAGATGTCGGACTCTGCCGTCGTTTCGGCCCTGACGAAGAAAGTATCTAATCTCCAGACGCTAAAGGCTGCTCTCATCGCGCGACGTAAGTCTTCGTCATCATCGTCCTCCTCCGATGTTGCCGAGACAATGGGTTATCTGAACAAACTGTTGCCAATCAACCCCGATTATTATTCGCTGTGGAATTACCGTAAGGAACTTATTCTGTCCTCATCCCCGGCATTCCCATCAACTTTGTTTACCTCTGAACTCAAACTCACCGAGATGTGCCTCCGAAAGAACCCCAAGTGCTACTCCGCCTGGCATCATCGGAAGTGGTCCATCTGTCAGTTCCTCTCTTCCACCTCCCCCCCGCCTACCCCTTCTGAGATGACTGGTGCATTGGAGAGGGAGAGGGCCACTACGGAGCAGTTTCTGACTCTTGATGAGAGGAATTTTCACTGCTGGAATTACAGGAGATTTGTAGTCTCCAAGATGGTTGGCGACGGTGAAGGTGGGGAGAGTTTCAAGAGGGCATTCGGCGATCAGATCGCTGCTCTTCCGCCAACGTCACCAATGTCGGTGCTAACGGCTACAAATACAAGCTTTAGGGAGGTCATTTTGGGGGAGTTCGAATTCACCTCAAACAAGATTGATATCAACTTCAGCAATTATTCTGCCTTTCACTATCGCTCGAAGTTGTTGCCTATAGTTCTCGACCTGAAGATGGGGGAGGAACAAAGAGCGGGAAAGGAGGGAACGGCGGCGTCGAGAGATTTAGTCAAGATCAGGATAGCTAAGGAGGAACTCGCCCTCTGTCAGAATGCTATCTTCACAGAACCAGATGACCAATCAAGCTGGTTTTACCACCGCTTCGTTATTGACTGGGCGGGAGTTCCGGGGGCGGTGGGGGGACTAAAAAACGAGGCTGTAAGAGCATATGTTGAAATGCTGCAAGACGAGACAGTGCCGCTTAGAGAAATCATCGAAGAGGAGAAAGCTGAGAATAAATGGTCGCTAATGGCACTCCATGACATTCTCATGCGTATGGACCGTTTGGTGGGGGATCTTAAAGAAGATGCGAACCAGCTCCTGGAGCTGTTGAGAGTAATTGACCCAGCAAAAAGCGCGAGATATAGAAATGCTTAGTAGAAAATTTTATGGAAAATGCCTTGTCGGTATTAAATTTGCCCCAAAGTTTCGTTATTATTATTTTGAGGTCCTCGGTCGACAACAGTCTCGTGCTGCATGTCGCAGTCGTGAGTTCTGTATAGTTTAATTCTTGCTTCCACTTCTCTCACTAATTAAAGAATTGTTTAGAGGGCCTTTACACCAGCGGCAAGCTTCTCGCAAGTGTCCTTGGCATCACCGAGAAGCATGTCAGTGTTGTCCTTCAGGAAAACAGGATTGTCGACACCAGCGTATCCCGCCGCCATAGAGCGCTTCATGACAATAACCTGCTTGGAGTTCCAGACTCGCATCACGGGCATTCCAGCGATCTCACTGTTGGGATCGTCCTCGGCAGCACTGTTGACAGTATCATTAGCACCGATGACAAGAACAACATCTGCTTCATCAAAGTCGTCATTGATCTCCTCAAGCTCCTCAACAATATCGTAAGGGACTCCGGCTTCGGCAAGTAGCACATTCAACTGACCGGGCATACGTCCCGCAACAGGATGAATAGCAAAGCGGACCCTCTTCCCTTGGGCAATGAGGGTCTCACACATATCTTTCAAGGGGTACTGTCCCTTGGCGACAGCAAGCCCGTAACCCGGCACGACGATGATGTCATTGGCCTCCTTCAGGAGGCTAACCGTCGAATCTACGTCAGTCATGGTTGCCTCGCCCTCGAATTTCATGGCCTCACCACCTCCAGTTGCCTTTGTCCCGAAACCACCAGTGATGACAGACAATATGTCACGGTTCATGGCATCGCACATGATCTTGGTAAGAGCAGCACCACTGCAGCCAATCAAAGCTCCGATAGTGGTCAAAACGGGTTGGTTGAGCATGAAACCCTCAGCGCAGAGAGCCCACCCAGAGTAACTGTTAAGCACAGTAATCACAACTGGCATGTCAGCACCACCAATTGACCTGGTCATGTGGTAGCCGAGGGCTCCAGATCCGAGGAAACTCGTGCCAAGCATCGCCATTCCAGTCCCGTAGGTAGGCGCTCCCATGAAAATCGCACCGGCACCGAGCGTCACGGCCCCCAAGCCCAAGTTAATCTGGTCTTTCATAGCCAGCTGAAGAGGGGCAGAGTCCATGCGCTCATCGAGTTTAGCGAAGGCGACAAGGGAGCCGGTCGTGGTCACACTACCGATCACATTAGCGAGGTAGATGGAAGAAAGGTGGACGCCATCAAGCTGGGTCACATCAGTACAGTTGATGTAGTCACCAATAGCTGCAGTCGAGGCAGCAAGCCCGACCAAGGAATGGAAAGCTGCCACCGTCTGAGGCAGACTAGTGGGTTCAACCTTGTTTCCGATGACATAGCCGGCCGCGCCACCCAAGGCCATGCAAGCACCGATGGAGGTGGCGGATCCCATCCCGCAGTGGAGGGTTCCCAAGGTGGAAGCAACTGCCATAGCAACCCCAGCCTGGCCAGAGGCCTGGCCAAGGCGAGCAGTTGACTGGTTAGCGAGACCAGCAATACCACCGATACATAACATCCCAGCAACGGTTCCGGCGGCGGCGTCGACCTGTGCGTACCCGGCAGAATGTGCCATTGCGTACGCGCCCAAGGTGGCGGCTGCAGGAGCTCCGTAGTAATGGTAGTATTCGGGGGGATCATCTGGGCGCTTGAACATGTCAAGCATCTTAGCAGAAACGATGAAGCCACCGACAATGTTGACGGTACTGATGGTTGTAGCGAGGGCGCCCAGGGCAGAAACTGACCCATGCTGACTGTGCGCCAAAAGATGCATCCCACCGAGGGCTGTGGTTCCACTGATCGCATTGGTAACGGCCATGAGAGGACTGTGGAGAGAGTGGGCGACTCCAAGAACAGCATTGACTCCGATTATGTTGCTGAGGCAGAAGGTAGTAAACATGGAGCTGAACATGACGTCGGGCGCGGCCATTCCGAAGCCAATGGCGGTGAGGCCTACCGCTCCGGCAGTCTTTGCACCGCTGATGTAGGGCGCCTTGTAATCAGGGGGCAAGTTGGCCAGAGCTTCAGCAAGAGCTTGAGCCTTGAGCTCCTCGATAGTTGGAGGGGGGGGAGGGGGGGCGACCGGGGCAGGCCACATCATCTTTCCCTTCTCCAGCACAAGCATGCCGCGAACAGCCTCGTCCTCGTGGTCAATGTACCAGTAATCCTTGGTCTTGGTGGTCATGGGACCGACGCTGGACAGAAACTTCTGGGCATTGTTGCTGTAAAGAGAGGAAGAAGTGTTGGGCAAGCGAGAAGGGAGGTCCGTGTAGCCCAAGCAGGTGACGCCGTTGGGGGTGACAAACTTCTTGTCGGCCACAGTCGTCTCAATATTTCCGCCGGCCTCAGCAGCAAGGTCAACGCAAACAGAGCCAGCCTTCATCGAGTGAACCATCTCCTTCGTAATCATTAAAGGCGCCTTGCGCCCAGGGATCAACGCGGTGGTAATGATAATATCAACTTCCTTAGCCTGGTCGGCGAAGAGCTTAGCAGCAGCCTTGTGCCACTCGGGGCTCATCTCCTTGGCGTAACCACCACTTCCGCTGCCATCCTCCTGGAAATCGAGCTCCAAAAACTCCCCGCCCATGGCCTCTACTTGCTCCTTAGTGACTGGGCGCACGTCGAAAGCCCTAACGACAGCTCCCATATTCTTTGCGGTCTGGATCGCTGCCAAACCAGCAACGCCAGTGCCCAGGACGAGAACCTTGGTTGGAGGGACCTTACCAGCAGATGTCATCTGACCGGCAAAGAAGCGTCCGTACTCGTTGCTAGCTTCGAGAACTGCTCTGTAACCACTAATGTTCGCTTGCGAGGACAGCGCATCAAATGACTGGCCTCGAGAGAGGGTACGGGGAATGCAATCCATCGCAAACACTGTCGCCTTCTGCTTTTCGAGCTGGGAGACCAACTCCGGGTTTTGGGCAGGGTACATAAAAGACAATAGCGTACGATTCTCTATTTTGGCGGCTTGTTCCGTAGTGGGGGGACGGAGCTTCAAGACGATATCTGATTTGAATGCGGTATCCGCATCAACCACTTTCGCCCCGGCAGCCTCGTATTCGCCATCACTGAAAAACGAAAGAGCTCCGGCACCAGACTCAACTTGGACATTGAATCCACTCTTTTTCAGCTTTTCCACAGACTGATATTTGCGTTGAGTAAGTGTAGGTACAAAAAAATTGATTGAGGATGCCGAGAAATTGTGAAAGAGGGAGGTAAGTGGGTGAGAGAGAGAGAGAAAGTTAGGGTTAGCAGTTGTTTTTTCTTGTCCGTCATTGTTGGCTTTAATTAAGTTACTTTCGGTAGATTACATCTCGCAGGGATCGTGCGCGTATATTTAGGCATGTGCGCACCCAGAATGAGGTTGACGATGCGATAAATGACAGATGACTATCCAAGTGCTATAAATGGAGATCCGGCGGTTCAAACATAAGTCCTTTTTTTGGATGCAATCAGTCGTTGGCGCCCTCTTCGTACAGCTACAGTCCGGAATGACGTAAAAACGTACCTCTGGTGTGGCGGCCACACGCTTCTCGAGATCAGTGGTTTCCTTAGGCACACCAATCGTCAGGCTGCTAGTTTTTACCCCAAGGGGCTTTACGTCGGAGAACTGCCGGGCGATAACGCGAACGCTCAACGGCGTTCGAATAGCCCGATATGAGGTAGCAAGCATCGGAAATATTATATGAAAAAAGGCACTATTCCGCACAGTTTCGGCAATTTTCCTTAAAGCAGCTGGATTGCAGAGGCGCCGAATCTATTGTCTCCATTTTCGTTTTTTTATCTTTGTTCATTATCCAACACAACCCTCCCTCCAACCCGTGCAGCTTTCCAACGTGGAAGTAACGAAAAAAAGGGTTTCTTTCGAAAAACCATCCTTGTTTTTCAAGTAGACCAGGGTTCACAAGGCTACCGAAGCTAGTCTCCAATCCGACTGATCGTCTGAATTCTTCATACTGCGCTCGCAGAGTCGCAGATTCGCTAATCCTTCCAACGAAGGTCCCTCACAAATGTTTCCAAGTATAATGTCATGCTGATTTTGTTTGCTCTTGTGCTGTTGGTGCTGGTCTCGCAGGTGTCGTGTTCGCTTAGGCCAAAAATTCTTCCAAAGAAGAGCATTCGTCTTGGTCGTCTTATTGATGGCGGCAAGTTTTCGAGTGTGTTTGAGGGCTACCATTTTGACGGTGACAAAGTTCAGCGTGTGGCTGTGAAAGTTTATAAGGATTGCGTTAATCAAAAGAAAATTGAGCGTGAGATTGCGGTGCTTATGACAATTTCCGGCAGTGATCGCTCTGTGCGCTGTGGACAATGCGTAGGTAAATGTTGTAGTCTTATAGGTGTCTGCAAGCATGATGATGGCATCAATAATGATGACAATAACAATGATAACGACGAGGAGGAGGAGGAGAAACGAATTCACTGCCTAGTTTTGGAACACGCATGTGAGGACAACAAAGGGCAAGTCCTCCAGTACTTTTCCCTCTCTTCCCCTAATCTGAACGACATTGACAGCGCCGAAAACCCCCTCCCCCCTCTTTCCCCCCACCAACTCGGCCCACCTCTTTACGTGTTGTTGAAAATGCTCGGCAACATGCACGAACGTCACAACATAATGCACAGAGACATAAAACCTCGCAATGTACTTCTTCTTCGCGACCGGCACACAGGTGACATTATTGGTCTTCGTCTGGTCGACTTTGGCCTCGGTGAGTGGAGTGGATCAAAGCGTGGTGATCGCAAACTCAGCTATCGAGTTTGTACGAAATCGTACAAATCGCCGGAGTTGATTCTTGGGTCAATGGGAGAGCAAAGAATGGCGCGTAAGGATAAAAGCAACGATAAGAACAATGGGGCTGAGATATATGGCTTTGGTGTGGATATTTGGGGTGTCGGCTGTATTTTAGGCGGAATTTTGTTAGGTCGCGAACCCCTTTTCCCCGGAAAGGACGTCGCGCGCGTTCGCAAAAATATTGAGAAAATGTTGGGTCCGATTAGCGTTTCAAAACGTCGACGCGGCTTGACGTTGAAGGAAGAGAAAAGTCAGTTTCCCCACATTGATGATGATGCTGGATTGCTGAATTTGCTTGTCGGCCTCCTGAAAGTCGATGCAAGTGAACGCTTGACCGCCTTTGAAGCATGTGAATATCTGAATATGTGAAAATATGTAACTCTCTCTGATTAAGTAGAGAAAAATTAAGGAATCGCCAGCGACTGGAAAGTTTAGACAATTTTTCGTTTTTCGGCAAAATTTACAAAATTAGTCAATGCTGGGCACAGTGCCATTCTCCCACACAAATTTCGCGCTGGGCCAGCGAGTCCTGCAGACTTCCTCCAAAGGGATGTTGCCCATCCCCGAACCTCCGCCCACGCTGAGTGCGACACTAGCTCCGACAGCGTCTTCTGCCGACAATCGAGTGACAGAGAATTTCGTAAGCGAACCCCCGCGAAGGCCGTTAAAATGGAACAGGGTGAACGTGTCCCCGAGATTTTCCATCTCAAGCTTTGTAGCCGGCGCCGTAACTGGCTGCGGTGACACCTTTTTGTCTTCATCAAATTCCGGAGCTTGCATTTTCGCGCTGCCGTCCTGGGTGTTGTCGTCATTGTTGCCTCCTGAAGCTTCAGCTTCAATGACAGGCGGAGGCTGGCCTTCCAAATCCTCCAAGATAGAGTCAATGCCCGCGCCAGTGAGCAACCGGCTAGCAGTTTTCCAGAAACTTTCCCACAATATGATGCCCGCACCACAATCCTCTAAACCATTAACAAGCTTCCCAAAATTCACATCTCCGCCAATCTTTTCCAGCAAGTCTACGCCTGCCAATACCTCCCGCAAGGAAGTCATCTGGATGAACCCGTTTCCGTCCGTGTCAACCTTTCGAAACTCCCGGCGACAGCGCTGCAGTATCTGATCACTTTGTGATTCTGTGATTGGCCTGTCATCGGTAGCAAATAAAATGCTATAATGACTCTCGCTCCCAACAATCCAAAACGGTGCCGTCGGTGATTTGTAGTAAGCGCCTACTTGAAAGTATCGAAGCGCTTCCAAGTGCGACAAATGACCGATGCAGCCATTCGCTGGAACACCTTTCATTATCATGCCCCCCAAATCCATGACACCGTCAAACATGTTACTACTGGCACATCCACTCAAGCACAGATTCAGCATCTCTCCCTGACAAGCCCCAAACCTAGCGGTCAGAGTACAGTCCGGCGCGGGGTTGTCAAAATCGCTGTTTATCCTCTCCACTGTCCTCGTCTCCACGATACTCCGAGCGAGCAGAATAACCCCCCCGGGACCAATAAATTGCTGCATGATTTGCTGGCCATCACCCTCACAAGTCAAAAACGCTGTGCAGGCATTACACAGTCCTTCCTCACTGCTTTCGCTCTGCCCCACGTCGAAAAAGCGCAGCTCATTTTTGTTACTCAGCGAATGGTTTTCGGCCCCCGCTGAACCCACAAATCTCACCCCGGGTGACATTTCTCTCTCTACCAAACCCTGAAAAGCAGCTCTCGCGAGCACCTTCCCAATGGCGTGCGATAAAAAGGCATTGACCTCACCCTCGGGCCCAATGTAACTCATTGTATTAAAATCGATGGCATTCTTTTGGATGAGCGCCATCAACAAGTGGCACTGCAAGACAACGAGAATTCCACAAGGACCCCCATGCGACTGCTCTAGTCCCCAACCATGTGTCCCGCCGACTCGAATGCCCTGTGAGTACCAACGCTGCTTGTCCTCGTAAGTGCTGTCGGAAGACCACATCAGCATCTCAAACCCCGAAGTGTCGATGCTATTTGAGCGCTTTTGGAGAGGCTGTACAGGGAATGATGTTGTTGATGTCGATGAATCAGGATGTTGAGATTGGTCGAAATTTCCAAACGCCGAGCCTTGTTCTGAGGTTTGTGGTGGATAAAACTGCTGTTGTTGTGTCTGCTGTGACGTTTGGAGTGATAATTTCAGTGCCTGCTCAAGTTCATCATCGCCGCCGGTTCCAAAATTCCCGCCATAATCACTTATGGCATAATCATTTCTCACAAAATCGGCGGGGGGGGGGAAATCGGTAGGGGGGGGGGAGTTTGATGTTGTCATGGAGAGCTTCAGAGCGGCAGTCAAGTCTGGATCCATGTCCATCTGCTCGTCTTCTGCACCTGTGCCATTCACATCGCGCATCAAGTCGTCATTGTCGGAGCTTTTCTTACTGCTGTCATTATGGTGATTGAGCTCGTCTTGGGGTACGGTTTCGTCGTGTCTCTTATCGTGTTCGTTGTTGTGCTTTTGTATCTTCTTTGGTGGCTCTGTGACATTGGGGGAGAAGGAAGAAGAAGAAGAAGACGTCAATTTTGCTTGCTGAGGAATTTTTGGATCAGGAGAGAGAGATGGATTTGTTGATGAAGAAGATGGTCTACTGCCACCCTCAAGCGCGGCCAATCGCTTCGCTCGGAGCTCTTCTTTAGTAAGAGTCATGCAAACTATAGGGTCAAAGAGCAAAATATATGCGTAGAGTGGTGTCCTTGTAACCTAAACGCCTCTATTTTTTTTCAAGAGGGGATTTTTCCTGATATACGAGGTTGACGGAAAGGGTAATGGGGGGTCGGCAAGTCAGAGAAATGAAGGAGCGTATTACACCAGCGTGTTGAAAGTTTTTTCTCTGTTTCGCCTCTCAAAAGCCTCTCTTATATACAACCGGTTGACCATTTTTTACCCCATCGTCGTGACAGTACAGTCGGAGCTGCATTGAATCTACTGGATTGTGTTCTTTTTAAGTATCGCAGGAAGAAGAAAGCAGACCGCTCTGACACAAGGGTCCCGTCTTCTCTCGCCAAACTAACTGCACCGGTGAAGACTGCGCATGTTACGGAGGACTGCCCTCCTGATTCTGACTACATCGAGCCACCGCAGTGCCACTGCCTTCATTTATCCTCGGACGATGTCTACTTTCATCAACACCCCTTTGAGTGATCCGGCACAGGATGAGGTTATTCCGCTCAGCCCATATTTCTCGGGACCTGGTTGGGGCAGACCGCAAATCAGGCTTTTCAATTCCATGCAAGAACAGTTCTCGACTGCCACGCCGTATCCTCTGACTTCAGCGCTTCCAAAACCGTACCTCAGTGACAGACCTCGGTCCCCAAAGATCAGTCTCGCGCCCATGATGGAGTATACGGACCGTCACTTTCGCTATCTCTGCCGCTTGTTGTCTTCGCGCATGGAGATTTGGACAGAAATGATCACTGCGCCAGCCCTAGTTTACACTGCGGACGACGAGCTTGTGCAGAATCGTTTCCTTATGAATTCCCCTTGCTTGGAAAATTTCAATGATAACATTTTACAGCTCGGAGGATCTGATGCGGAGCAGCTGGGGAAGGCTGCCGAGCTGATTAATGCTAGTAAACATCGCTACACTGGCTTAAATCTGAACTGTGGCTGTCCTTCTCCGCGAGTAGCTGGAAAAGGTTGCTTTGGGGCAGCCCTGATGCTAGAACCAAAGCTCGTTGCCGAGTGCTGCAATGAAATTTCGAAGAAATTCGACGGTGAAGTTAGCGTTAAGTGTCGCATTGGAACGGACGACAACGACAGCTACGAAAATCTGAAGGGGTTCGTCGACACTGTGAGGAATGAGGGGGGAGTCAGAGAGTTTCAGGTGCATGCACGAGTGGCGATTTTGTCAAAAAATTTCTCTCCGGCAGACAATCGAAATATTCCCCCCTTGATGTACGAACATGTATACCGGCTCGCACGCGAAGAGCCCGACTTGAAAATTAGTCTTAACGGGGGGATCACATCGCTAAAACATGCTCTCGAAATTTTTGAAGAGTGCCGGGAAATTGAGGGAATTATGGTGGGAAGGAGCATTGCTGCGCAACCGTGGCTGTGGGGAATGGTGGATGAATTGGTTTATGGAGACCGCTGTAATGATTCGTTAGGTAATGTTGGCGATGGTGGTGGTGGTGGTGGTGGTGGTGGTGGTGGTGGTGGTGAGGGGAAGGTGAATACTCGACGGGAGCTTCTACAAAAATATGGGGAACACGCTGACTTTGAGGAGGAAATGGAGGGGAGTAAACGTGGTCGGAGACGAATTTTGCGCCCAATCGGGACTTTATTTACAGGAGAGCCAAATGGACGCCGTTTTCGTGTTGAAATTGATAAGCTAATGGCCACCGGGGGGAGCAAGCGCGGTGGCTACTCAAAAGCAAGCGAAGGTTTTGGACAAGGTCCGAAATTGTCTGAGCTTATAATGGAGGCAGCTGAGAAAACCATTTCGCCCGCTGTGCTAGACATGACTAAGGCAGAAAGTTTGGAGATGTCCCTCTTCAAAGAAAAGGGGGGGAAGGGGGACAAGGAGGCGATTGGGGAGTGGAATAAGGAGAGAAAGGAACGTGAGAAGCAGTTGGGCTCCGAATAAAGATACATAATGATGCTTGTAAATGATGGATGAGTAGATTGTGCAGGTAAAACTGCGTTACACTACTTCTATTATTCGTTAATCAATCCTACACGTCAATGCCTTCAAATTCGTTTGCCCAAACAAAGTTGGTGAAAAAGAAATTTTAGCCCAGTCCCTCGCCCATTTCTGTTGCCAATTTCCGAAACGTCACGACGGCGACAATAGTCTGGGTGCCCCTCAGGAACGTCTTTTGGGCTATGGTATGCGTAAGCAGAATTAGAGAAGGATAGATCATAGTTGACCCGAAGCTTTTTCTTCTTCTTTTTTGGGGGGGATTTTAGTGCAGAATCTGGTGCGGGTGTGAGCACCTGCACGAATGGCTTCTTCTTGATCTCTATTTTTTGCTTTTGATTGCAATTCCTTTTGCCATTGCTGTTACCATTGCTGTTACCATTGCTGTTGCCGTTGCTGTTGCCGTTGCTGTTGCCGTTGCTGTTGCCGTTGCTGTTGCCATTTTTCTCCTCTTCCACGAACTTAAAAACAGCAGCAAACTCGTTGTCTTTGTCCGACTGTTTCGAGTCATTTGACTCTGCAATATGGAGAACATTTCCCGTTTTCATCTTTTTCTCTTTGGTGCTTTTCGGCAAGCAAAGTGAAATAGCAATTTTTGGGTCTTGTTCACTGGTGCCTTTGTCTTCTTTACTATTTCTGGGGGACGAAAGCGGAGGCGGGGTATCGCTCTCCTCCTCAGTAGCATCGCTTTCGCCACCACTACCACCACTGCCGTCACCACCTTCACTGCCATTAAAGCCATTCCCACCAATGCTCAGTCGCTCCTGCTGTCGTCTCCGCTTCCGGCTTTTTTTGCTACGAGCTTTTTTTGCGTCACGCTTTCGTTTTTCCTTGACAAGAGCTGCCTTTAAGTTCTCGTTCACTACGCTCATCAAGTTCGTGCAGCTGTTTCCCTTCTTATTCGATGAACTGGGAGAGGAAGCCAAGTGGTTCTCCAACTGTGATGATTTTACAGCCATAGTAGGTATCGAATTGCCGCCAGCAGGGGGCATAAGAAACTCAAGAAGACGAATTATTTGTGATTGATTCCGGTTTTGGGGTAGGTTATAGAACTCTGCCATGGACACCACCGATATTCCCTTCCAATCTCATCCTCACTGTTAGTTGATTTTTTTCGTCAGTTTATTCTTCTCAGCACCCATATAAACCATCATTAGTAGTATCCTGTAGTTGAAGAGAGCGTGAAGTGTAAACTCTGCGATTTCTACCAGCCTCAGTGGAACAAACACAATTTTTTTGACAGCATGGTTATCAAAACGCATGAGTTCAGCGAAAAGCTTGCGCGCAAGGCGACACTCGCGCTGTTGAAACACACTGCGACACCGTCCAGCGGTGCCCTTATCGAAGATGTGACCCCTGTGTACATGCAATTCACCCTCCAACGTGTCCCACAAAACCCTTCCTTGAAACCATACAGGCTCGCCATTCCCAACCCCCTTCATGCGCTGCAGGAAGGTGATGATCTGCCCTCTGTTTGTATTTTTGTCAAGCAGGAGAGTAAAAAGTGGGTGAAAGAATTTGTGGCCGGTGATAAGAAGCTCAGCAAGCTTGTGAAGAAGGTTATGGGCTTGGATTCTCTACGCAAGTCACATTCTCGCTACAGTGACCGACGAGAGCTTCTCCGTACGTACGATTTTTTCTTGGCCGACGATCGTATTCTCCCGATGCTGAGCAAAAGGTAAGCCTATAGGTGATTTTATTCTGCAAATTGCAATACAACTGCTAACCCTCGCCCTTTTTTTCACAGTCTGGGGAAGAACTTCTTTGAGGCCAAGAAGCAGCCTGTTGCGATCAAAATCACGAGAAAGGAGTCCCTGAAACACACCATAGAGCGCAGCTTGAAGTCTACTTACATGTTCATGCCCTCTGGCACGTGCATGCAAGTGCGAGGCGGAGATATTGCAATGGGGGCTGACAAACTGGTCGCCAATTTCAAGTCAATCGCTGATGGCGTGACTGAGCGAATCCCCAAAGGCTGGAGCAATGTCAGCGCCATCAATATCAAGACCGCTGACTCGGCAGCCCTCCCAATATATCTGAAAAACGCGGAGGAGCTGATGGAAACTGCGCGTTTGGCTGGTGTTCGCGATGAGAACGACGAATCTGACAATCAGATGGGGAAGGGGAGGCGTGAGCGCGAGGCGCGCTTGTTGGAGACAAAGGGTGGGAAGAAGAGGACGCGGGAGAGAAGTGTTGAGGGGGGAGAGGAGGAGGTTGGCAAGAAGAAAACTGCCGCCGAGAAGAAGCTTGAGGCGAAAAAGAAAGACAAGTCACCTCTCGTACGCGCTCTCAAGAAGCAGGAGGAAGAGGAGAAGGAGGAGGTGGAGCCAGTGAAGAAGAAAAAGAAGACTGCGGCGGTCCTAGTTGAGGAAATTCCCGAAAAAAAAAAGAAGAAGAAGGATGCTGATCAACCTGCAGCATCCGTCGAGGAGAAAAAAAAGTCAAAGAAAAAAGACACTGCCGCCCCTGACGTCAATAAACCTGTCCAGGCGCTTGTCAAGGATTTCATCAAATCAAAGAAATTCGTCGGCCCTAAGGCTGGAATGAGCTTCAAGCTCGGTGACAAGGGCATGGGCTACTACAAGGACACCCCGCCAAAGTTTGACGCTGTTGGGGTCGCAGCTTTGAGGAACGCGCGGGTGCGAAATACACCTTCGAGGGGAGGTGGAGGCGGCGGACGGAAAAGGAAAGGACGGCGGTAATAATAGTGTGAAAGTAAAAAGTTCGCCAGAAAGAAAATTCTTTTTTCTTTTCATTCATTTTTTTCTAGCCAAACGAGGTGAGGGAGCTTTTTTTTGCAGCCGTCAGACATTGTTAGTAACACACTGCTGTCGTCAGCTACCTACTGCATTTCCCAAAAAGATATACCCGTGAAAATATTTTGTATTGCTAAAATCGTCAACGGATGAGCAATGAAAAATGCCTGCGCTCTTCTGCTTGGCCCTATCAAACGACCCGCTTCCGCTTATTGCTAGTATTACTTTTATTGTCCTCGTTCGTCCGCTTCTTGCCCGCTCCACCAAAAACCTTGCTAAACCAGTCGAAAACTCCTGTGGTGATACCTTCACCCTTTTCTGCCACCCTCTTCTGTGCTTCCAGGCGAGTAAAAAAATCTTCATACGTCTCTACACATTGAAATAAATGAGAGTACTTATTCCCCATCTTGCTACTCTTCTGAAATTGTTCTGCCTCACTGTGTAGCTCGAAGGAAACTATAAAGACGTCATTTCTTTGCGTTTGGTTAGGGTCACTGCTTGTCCAGCGTACTGCATAATTTGTAGAGACGTCATTGTTGATGATATCGCTCGTACGCAACACAATCATCTTGCCCCTGTCGTCGGTGGTCCTATTTCCGTTCTTGATCTGAATGCGGATCGTAGTCTGTGGAGAAGAGTGGACCATCATACTCCGGTCGCAACCTGTAAATGGGTCGTCGGATGTTTGCAGATTGGTGGTATAGAGAAGGTTATATGTAAAGAGGCGATTAGTTCCAAAGATCGGAGGGGAATCGTCAGCAGAGAGAGCGTGAAGCTGGCGTTGCAGCTCGATGAAGCAACAGCCAGTGAGGTAAGCGTCGAAAGCGGCCTCATGCTCAAACGAGGAGCTGACACTGTCGCCGCTGTACTTGTCGTGGCCTTCACAAAATCGAATCCTGAAGCCACCCTCGGGCTCAAGGAAAGCAAATAAATCCTTCAGATTATTGGGATTAGCCGAAAATGCATTGTCAAGGCCGTTGGCGTGACGGGTTGACATGAGTAAGTTCTGTAGATACTTTGTGTCCACAACACAGGGGAAGGTGTCGTTGATCAAGCCCTTCATCTCTCCCCAATCATTTGGCAGCTTGTTCTGTTGGAAATGAGTCATCATAAACATTAAATCTTGTTGACCGTTGTGTACTACGACCGGCATGCCCCGCGAACAGCATTCTTGAGAAATTGCAAGGAAGAGGGATCGCACGCCAATTTTAGACAAGAGATCTGCTTCGGCGTCTTTCTTTCTCTTTTCGGCGAGCTGTCGCTTCTCCGAGGCGTTCATGCGTAGAATCTGGATTCGACCACCGGCGCTCTCCGTTGTAAGGCCTGGGAAATTGTCCTCGATCTCGCCATAGAGGATGCGACGGAGGAAGGAATTACACGGTTCTAGAAGGAGCGTGTTGCTACTGTTCGATTGATCGATAAAAGCTCGAATGGACTGCATTTGACGCGTCACAAAGAGTATATCACTGGAGCGGGTTGCAGTGAGCCTCGTACTTCTGTCGCTGCTGCTCTTATTAGATAACATTACACTCTCGTCAATTTTGGCAACCACTTTGTCAAAATAAACTCGCATGCGCTTCTCGCCCTCCTCATCAGCATACCCCACGCCTTCGCCGATCCACTTATTCCAGTCCATGTGATTCTGCTCAAGAAATTTAACAGAACCAACGGAAAGCGTCAGAAGGTCAGAATCACCGCCTGACTTAGGGAAGCAATAAACGTTATAGGCTGATGCCTTGAATCTGGGCTGTGAATCATAAGAACTGTTGTGCTCGTCTTCGGAAGAATCGGAGTCACTGTCATCGCTTCTGACCTCGTGAAATAAAGTCAAGCCCAGCTGCAAAATCGCGTACGTTTCGGGTATATCCTTCAGCTTCTCGTAGCGCTCCTGTGGTGTGTCTTCGAGGTGTGTTCGAGGAGTCCCTTTTGGGGGTGTAATCCCACTCATCTCCAGGTCGACCGACACAAACGAGGCAGTCGACAGCGCATCAGTGATAGCCGGTAGTAGGGAATTAAAATTAGAGGCAGTTACGTCCATCTCCCTTGACGGAGTGGGTGGTACCGGGAAGGGAAATGTCCTTTTTACAGGCTTTCCTTAGCTAAGGCAGGCTGATAAATCACCAGCAGTTTTGGCAAGAAGAAGTTGAAAGTTTGATAAAAACTTTGTAGACGTTCGGGCTTCGGTCTACGCGGTAAGGGGAGAGTAACTTTTTTCCATGACACACGAAAGAAAAGGTGACAGCGGCACAACAACCAACGCAAGAAACTAAAAAATTACGCTTTTAGGCACCGTTTGTTTCTAAGGGTGTGGTCGAAGACGCCAAGATAATCAAAAGTAGAAGATGAAAATAGATTGAGCTTGGAAGGATAAGATAAGAATGATGCAAGAATTGTTTGCCAACAAGTGTGCAGTAGCATATGCTCAAGTAGCACGTATGTTATTATTTTAGCTGTTATTATTGTGGCCTACTCGGGCCAATAAGGCCTACGCGAATTACATACCTCTTCCTCGCCCCATACCAGGCTGCATAAACTGGCCCCCAGGACCTCCCACACCAAATGCAGGGGCAGCGCCAAGCCCCATAGCCGGTCCTCCCACTGGAGGCATCATTGGGGGAGGTTGCACCATCGCTCCACGTCCCGCCCCGGCAGCTTGTCCCGGGCCTCCAGGAGCCTTCCTCTTGTTTCCAACTTGAGGTCCCGCTCCCTCAACAGTAATACTAACAATGTTTTCCCCACGCAAAATCACAAGCCCCAGTTTCCTGCGGTCAATCCGCTCTTCGACAATTCCTGCCTCATTTTTCTTTCCCTTTCCGCGCCTGAATTCACTGCAGTCACCCAGAACTAGGTTCATGTGTTTGTCAAAAGCAAGGAAGGTTCCAACCAGCTGCCGGCTGTCCTGGATCGTCACACGGATACGGCTATCAATGTGGAGGAGGAGCTTGGAGGCTTTACCGGCAGACATTTCGTTTTATTGGTGGCGAAACGAAGGGGAATATTTTTGGAGGAGATCACCAGCGAGGTTGCTTATTTGGATGATTGGTTGTTTTAGGAAACGAAAGTGCTTTTAAGGAGGTCAGACACTAAGGATTTAGATTCTGTGTGTGGTTTTAAAATTAATTGCGCTTGAATTAGATCGCGTGAGCTGTGAGGCTCCCAGGGTGCATACTGCCTGCGAAGGAGTCCAAAAAGGAGGCAGGATTGCAGCTGAAAACATAACATACTACTGACAACTGAATCAGCAACTTCAATCTGGTTCAATTTTATAACCTGCCAATCATTCAGCACTTGCATTTCGGCTTACCGAATTGAAATGACTTCTTTTGCTGGTGTTTCCTCCTCTGGTGTGAAGTTCAGCCAAAATATTCCGCCTCCCCCCCCTCCTCCCATGGATGCCCCTATTGATTTCAACAATCCAATCTTAGAGAACATGCTTCTTGAGCAGTCTAAGCACGCATCTAATCAACAGCGTCGTAAAAGTAGTAACGCGGCCAACGTCAGGAGAAACTCTAACCAGCAGCAGCAACAGCAAAGAAGGGGCAGTCATTTATCACATGGTGGAGAAAATCAACAAGTGCGTGCTAGGACACGCACAAAATCGAGTGTAGGAGAAGATCAACGAGTGCGCGCTAGGACACGCACAAAATCGAGCGGAGGAGCCCTGCTAAATTTTGCTCTCGGGCTCGATCACAAAGAAGGAGCCAACGCCAACGCCAACGCCAACGCCAACGCCAACGCCAACGCCGATGGAGAATCCCACCACATTCAGCAGATGAATGATCTTGATATTCGTGAGGGTTCTTTGGATTGGCGTGGTTCGATGGAAGAGCCTGTATCTTGGAGCGAGATGGCTGCTAAGGTGCGTGTGGGAGAGAAAGTGGGGGTTGAACACGTTTTGACTCCTGCCTCTATCTACTCTAACCCTAACCCTCGCTTGCTTTCTTACACTTTTGCCTCTCTCTAATTTCTCGTTTCTCAGCTGGACGAGGAAAAGAATGTGCGTTTATACAATACTCCGCATGTTCCTGAGCCGCCTCGTGAGTGGGGAATAGCTCCTGCTAAGCCGGGGAAATCCGCCATGTCTCTCTTTGAGAGCTACGAGAAGACTGCACTGCGACAGTTTTTCCTCAGGATCCCATCTCTTAAACGACGGGTAAATGAGATTGATGATATTCTGGCTGACTTCCACGGAAATGCGAACGTGCTCTTTGAGATGCTTGAGAGGGACTATGGAGAACCCGTCGTGCCGGGCAAGCCATTGACGAAGCCAAAGCCAAGGGTTGATTCGTATGCCGATGAGCTGAATCCCACAAACAAGCTTCTCAAAGAAAAGGGAGGGGTGAATCGAATCAAGGAAAAGCGTAGCTCACGAAGCATATTTGACAAGCTCACTGATGTCAAGCAGTACACCGGATCGCACGCGCACCGGTTCGACAAGAAGACCGGGATCGGGAGGGGCATTGAGGGGCGGGATCGACTGCATGTTGGCACAGGAAACGCGGGCTATTATGGCAGTGGAGATGTATTTAGCGGTAATACAAATGACTTCAAAAAGCGGACGATGAGTGCGGGAGACAGCGGATTAATTGATGCCCAACATTTCTTGACTAGGCAATTTTGATAGTCAAGGCATTCCGCAAGGCGGGAATTGTAAAAGTGGGTGAATAGATGTTGGAGAAGAGGTGATATTCGGGGATAAGATGAGCGCGGGGAACGATATCGCCATCTGTGGGGGACTCGTGTGTTGCTGTTAGGATGACGGATATTTTGAGTAAGCTTGGGGAGGTTTTGGGAGGCTTTGGTGAGGAGGTTTCACCATCACCTTCACCACCCTGTCCTGCCCCCCCATACAAAGTGGGGTAACTAGGTAGCAAAACCGAGGCGATTGCAGTAGTTTGTACAACCGCGATTTCGTCACTCATTTTACTAGCGTCCAAATTGCTTCGTTGCCTATTTACACTCAATTTTAATGTGGGTAGTATTATTCACTTAAAGACTCTTCCAAGATCCAAAGCGGATGGCGAAGAAGAAGAATGTCCACAGCGAGAACGGGAAGAAGAATTTGGGAAAGACGTATCGAACGATGGGCAAGTTTCTTTGCAATAAAAATGGCAGTTCCCTACTTTACTCTTCTTTGACATTACTTTCTTCTGTCTCCTTTCCGACCTTTGCAAAATCGAATAAAACCCCCTCAATGACATCCTTCTTCGTCAGTGGCTCGGCATTCTCGCCTATCTCGCGCGACTCGCCTGCAAACGGCTCTTCGCGAAAGTCCTCCTCCTCTTCCTCCTTTTTCCTCTCCTCCTCCGCGCGCTTCTTCAATTTCAGCTCTTCCTCATCCTCCTCTTCAACCAAATCACCAGTTTGGACCTCTTCCTCCTTCACACTACTTTCTTTCAGGCCCTCAATTTCCAAAACCTGCTTGCGCTTGCTTTCGACAAGCGCGTTTATCTCCTCCTCCGGTGTGCCCAGTGATCTCAACACTGCCCCGCCAAAAGGCAAGCTCAGCAGCGCCGAATCCCGGGGCAAAACCGGTACCATTGCTTTGACATTGAGCACATTCTGAAGTCGCTTCTGGTGATCCGAATTCCCTGCACGCGCGAAGATGTCGAGCTCTGGGAAAAGGCGCCGTAGCACAATAACAGCACGGTTGGTCTCTGATACTTTTTTAATCGTCAAAATTATGGTTTTTGCCTTGCCGACGTTAAAGGCCTGAGCAACCTCGGGGCGGGTGATGTCACCAAAAAAAACAGGTAGACCACGATTCCTTGCTTCTATCGCCTTCTGGGGATTTATCTCGAGGCCAACAAACTTAATAAATTTCTTATCAAGAAGATCGCAAACAATCCTTCCTACGTTTCCATACCCAACCACCACCACAAATTCGTCAGCGCCGTCTTTGATTTCAACTGCTTCTTGATCCATTCCCAAGTAATGGTCGAAGTCAGTCTAAGAGTGTGGATACGCGTTAGACGAAATACATTAAGAGTACGATCTGTGCAGTACTACGCCATAGCGTTGCTGTTGTCATTAGCTGCGCCCAAAACTCATCTCACCTGCTCCTCGATACGCGTCGCAATTTTTCCTGCCACGGCCGCGAGCATCGGAGTAAATCCCATCGTCAATGCAACGCTAGTCAACAAAAGACGCGTGGAGTGCGCATCAAATATGCCGAGCGAGCGTGCCATACCAAACGCGACAAATGCAAACTCGCCCCCCTGAGCTAGCAGCAAGCCGGCCTGCTGTGCGTTGCTGAGAGTCAACCCAAAGAAGCACTTTGCGAGGACAGTGGTGACGATAGCTTTGAGCGCGATTATTCCGCAAACGATGCCAGAAATCTGCGGAAATTGTCTCGTGATGAGCGCCACGTCAATCTCAAAACCCACCGTGCAGAAAAAGAGGCCAAGAAGGATTCCCCGGAACGGAGCGATATCGGCTTCAATCTGGTAACGATATTTTGTCTCGCTCAATAGTACACCCGCGAGAAAGGCGCCGAGTGTGTTGCTGAGCCCCAGTCCCTCGGTGAGAAATGACATCGACAAAACTGTTAACAGCGTTATACCTAGAAAAGCTTCCTGGGAATTTGCAGCAGCCACCATGTCGAACATTCGATTCAAGACGGTGCGACCGATGACGGCAATCGCGCCGAGAGCCAACATCGCTTTGATAGACGCGCTGGCAAGAGCTTTTGCCAGGCCGCTGCCGCCGCTGGCGAGGATTGGTGTGACGACTAGGAGAGGGACAACAGCGAGATCCTGGAACAACAAAATTCCAAAGCTCGCCTTGCCATGCCGCGTACCCAGCTCTCCTTTATCTTTCAATAGTTGGAGGACAAATGCGCTACTGCTGAGTGCTAATGCGCCTCCCAAAACCACTAGCTGATTTGGCTGGAGTCCAACTTTTGAGCCGACTAAGGCGATCACAAATGCAGTAGTAAAAAACTGAGACAAACCTAGGCCAAAGACATCCCTCTTCATCGATTTCAACCGTTCTGAGGACAGCTCAATCCCCATCTCGAACAAGAAAAACACGATTCCGAGCTCACCGAGGCCTTCTGTCGAGTGCACATTGCTGATAACACCGAAACCATTGGGTCCCAACAATGTTCCAGCGAGCAGGAAACCAAGGATAGGTGACAAAGACATGAGCTTGAAAAGTGGTGTGATTAGACCGGTTGTGAGAAGCAATATAAGTATGTCGTTCTTAGAACCATGCATGTACTCTCCGAGGCCTTTTATTGCCTCGATAACTGTTCGACTCGTCTCCTGCGCGATCATCTCAGTACCCTTCGCGACATACTCAGGCTCTTTCATTATCCCTTTTTTGAAATTGAAGGCAAGAGGGAATTTGCCAAAGGTGCTGGTTCTCGCGGTTGTCCACCCTGCTGCAGCTGTTTGTGCCACTCTCTTCATTCCAACAACACCTCCCTCTGCAACTGCCCCTAACCCAACACCAACACCATCGCGAAGTCCACCACCAGCAACACCAGCAACAACAAACAAACAGGAAATGAACACAAGCAGAGAACGCTTGCGCTTGCCCCCCCGCCATAAACGGCTGATAGCAGACGACAATCTCTGTGTTAATACGCGTATTCGTACACTCTTTGGCGTCTCTCCCTGCACTGATGACATCGAATGCAGCTTTGTCGGACTTTGCAATGTCAGACCCCCCATTTCCCTCAGCAAATAATGTCTCTTCCATGGAACGAGCACGCAGGCACTGTCCAATTGATGGCGAATAGGATTATTGTAGTGTCGCCTATGAAGTTGGGTGGGCCGAATAGTGAATGCTGTTGTTGTAAAGGACAGGAGAGAGAAGGAGAGGAGCAGGAAAGTCGCTGATGAAGAATACATCATGTGGTGTTTGGTGTGTATTGATTTTTTGAGTGATTCTGTCTATTTCACAAGCTGCGTGGTTATGGGAGAAAAATAAAACACACAATGGCTTGCTAACTTGAGATGCACGTGTGAAAAGTGAATAAGTGAAGGCTATTGAAATTATCACAGAAAGTTATCACACAAAGATTTCAACCCTTTAAAACCCTCGAAACAACGTTTCTCGTGAGTTTTGTTGCCTGATCGAAAAGAAAGGACGTAGAAACTCATTCCACTCGCGAACAGGCCCTGTTTTTCTTTCTCGTTACACATGCACAGATCTCTCCCCCTTGTGGCATTTCTGCTTGGATTATCCTGCCATGCTTTTGTGGTTCGTGTTCCGCACTCGTATGTATCGGGCTCCGCACTCACGTCTAGCCAAAAGCCATCTCCCCCTCCTTTTGAATTCACTAGCATAAAGAATGTGCGTGATGTTGCTTCTGTGGCACCAACTCTGCTGAAACCAGGTTGTTTGTTCCGATCGGGAATGCCATCAAATGCAACGGAAGAAGACGTTGCGAAGTACCTTGGGGGTCCAGTTTCTGGAGGCGACGGGGGAATGGGAATAAAAACCCTAATTGACCTGCGTTCCCTGACTGAGATCAATGAGGATGGCAAAATCTGGGACAGTGAAATTTATGAGGGCTTCGAGAACGTAGTATGGAAGCGCAGCACGGGCGCTTGGATTGTTGATAAGGCAGGACGCGGAATAAGGAAGCTGAGGCGGCGGTCTGTGGATCAGGAGGAAGACCCCCCTCCTGTTCGTGGCAATGAGCGTCACTTTGTCAGCCTAATGGATGAGCGTAAGTACGTCATTGGTACACTCCAACGGCTTCGGAAACGCACGATTTCAAAACTCCTTTTTACTTCGCCGGCCGCTTTGACATCCAAGCGAGTCCGCGCAAAATCGAAAAAAATGGTGGTGGAGACCATCAACGATGGTGGGCTCCCAATGCTCAATGAACTTATTATTCAGATGGCTCGCCGAGGTATAAGATATGTGCTCAACGTAATCTCCGATCCAGATCGCCATCCAGTTGCTGTTTATTGTACCGCGGGGAAAGACCGGACTGGCGTGCTCGTTGCGATTCTGTTGTCAACGCTGGGAGTTGAGGATGCAGATATTGTCAAGGACTACGAGCTCTCGAGAAACGTCTACAAGGAGATGGCAGATAACAGTGCGATGGTGGGAGCCTTGCAGCAGCGCGATCTCAACCCAGATGTCTTCTTAGACGCTCCGGCTCAAGTCATGACCGACACCCTTACCGGTATCCGTGAGATTTACGGTAGTGTGGATGCCTATTTGGATTGGTGAGTCATGACACCATCATCTATGATCTTTGCCCCTGCTTGCACGCTTACACATTTAAACACTTACACACTACACAGGATAAAGTTCAATGAGGAAGACAGGGCACGCTTACGCAAAGCCCTATTGATTGAATATGAAGAGTAGTAATTTTCACAAATAGTAGAAGTAAGTAAGGTTTTTTCTTTCTGTATAGTGTCGTATGTCTTAAATCTGCCCTAGGTCTTCAAATTGAAATTCCTTACTACTGTAACCCGCTCAAATACTACTACAAAACTAGTTTCAAATACTGTCCGCCAGCTCCTCCCCGATTTACTTCCGCTGCCATGCCTCTACTCACAATATCGCGAACCAAAAAACCCACAGATATATATCGCTCACCTTCGTTGTCAAGGTCAGTGCCATTCGAACCATAGAGAAGTTTATTTCGCTGACGTTTCGCCGCCTGTGCGTTGGCGAACTTTTCCATCCATACGTGAACTCCGTTTATGCCTTGTACCGGCACTCCGTATCCGGAACTCGACACACCGCCGCCGCTTTTAGTATTGTTCTTCTTGAGCAAGCTAAGCAAACCCTCTCGATATGAGTTGAGCGTGTCATGGGTCATGGGGATCAGACCAGGAATGGACAATACATAGCCGTACTTATCTGTTGGTGAGCTTATTTCGACGCCGATGTTTCTATTGTCCTCAGTTACATATCGACTCGTATTGTTGAATTTTTTTCGCTGGGGTTGAGGACACTCCCTTATCACACCAAGCTCTAGAAGTCGAGGTATGGGATTTTCAGTGAGAAAGCCCGCTGAGTACTCATCGCTACCGCTTGTTTTTCTTGTTTTGCTTGTTTCTCTCGCCCCACCAAGTAGCTTTCTCCTTTTGTTGGCGCGATCATCGAAGCCTGCGAGGCGTTGTATCCCATCAGGCGTAAAAACAACTGAATTGAAATTTGTGACGCGAGCAGATATATTATCAGATGATCGGGAAAGAGACAGATTTCTCAGAAAATTCCTGACGACTATCTTGTCCCAGGGTTTGTCGATGCCAAGCAAATAATTTCTCAGCGTCGTGACACAAACTCGCCCAAGTCGAATTGTCCACTCGGCTTTTCTTTTCGTTTCTGTTTGCTGGTTTTTAGGAAGGGGGACCAGCAATCCATCGTCTGGATTCAGGTCCCAGGTCGGCGCATGTCGGGTTCCAGGAATCAGGAATGGTATTACTAAGTCGTTGTCGTCATCATCATCGTCGTCGTCGTCGTCTTCATTGAGGAGAAAGGGGTCAAGCTCCATACCACTAGTTGTAAGCGTATATAAGGAGTCCAATATAGCTGTCAGTTTCTCTCGGTTCGGGTCACTGTTTGAGCGCACTCCAGCAGAGACAGTGACCTCCGATCGGCAGTCACTAATAGGTTGGATCAAATTCAGTAGGGTCGTGAACTTAATGTTTTTCGAGCTCAGAACGTGTCCGTCGGCTCTTGATAGAAGGGAAAACAGGAGGGTAGAGAGATGTGAGGGAGAGCATTGGGGATGCGGCGTAGTTGGCAAAGGAGAGGGGGTAGCATTTGAGGTTTGAACAATTGTGCGTGTCGTGTTTCCCTTTCCCTTTCTTGTTCCACCACTGTGGCGAAGAGGCCAGTCCATCTTGTTTGTGATTTTCTTATGTTAGGTTGTCTTCTAATTTGTATGTGTGTGACGAGTGGAGGGTCAACCGTAAAATTTCAACAGTATTACAATCACAACCCTTTCTTCTCACAAAAAAGAAAAAATAAAGTAATGGAATTTAAGGAAGTGGGAAAATGACATTAAATTTTGTCCTTTTCGTGGTGTCTGTCGTCTTTGTGGTAGATTTGGCACCTTTGACGCTGGGTTTTGGACCCTTCTCTGTGCTTCCAAGACCCCTAGTGACACCGTCAGCGAAGCTCAAAACCCACCAGAAAGCACGCCATGGTCTTCCCCCCTCCTTTTATGGCGTTCGTTTTTACGCAACAAGTTCATCTAAGCTCGATGCTTTCACTCCATCTCTCCCAGAGCGCCCGATAATTGATGCGGTGACCTCAATACAGAAAAAGACGAAAAGTGATGAGGTTGCTGTGACTGCATCTGATGCCTCCTCTGTTTCAGGGCTTTCAATCGCGGATGCGACCCGCCAGCTCACACTCTTGACGTCTATGACCTCTGCGCGCTTGATAGTTAGCGACAGCGGTGATATCTCCTACGTTTTCCCGAAAGATTTTGCAAATGAGCTTGCCTCTGTCAGCAATGCCGCAAAGGCAAGGGATGCATGGGATGCTGCAAAACCCAAGCTCCTGTACGGTTTGAAGGTTTCGTTTGGCGTTACACTTTTGGTGTCGCTAGTTGCAATCTACACTACAATCGTCGTGGTAAGCTCCTCTGGGAGCAGTGATAGGGATGATGATCGGCGTGGTAACAGTCGACGAGGGGGAGGAGGAGGTATGGGGATGAACATATTCGGACCGAGTCCTTTTGATTTCTTCTATTACAGGCCATATGGCTACCGGAATTATCGATACTACGCGCCTCCGAGCGACGAGATGGGATTCCTTGAATCTGTGTTCAGTTACGTTTTTGGCGACGGAGATCCCAATGAGGAATTACCTGGCGTTCGAATTCGTGCTGCGGCGAGATTTATCCGCGAAAACGGTGGTGTTGCTACTGCAGAACAGCTTGCGCCCTTTGCGGATGACCCCCCGGATGATATTTCAGAAAAGAATTTCGTTGACGAACAGTACGTGCTCCCAATTTTATCGAATCTGGGTGGAGTCGCCACAGTCACAGACGAAGGCGACATCATTTATATTTTTGAGGAACTGATGAAGAGTGGCGGTATGTCAGGAGATCTTCGACTGCAGAGCGTGGGGCTGACAAGTGATTCGACGAACGCAGACATCAAAATGCAGTTGCTGAACCGGTGAGTTTTTAATATGTACTGTAGGTGCTTCATCTTTCTCCACTCCACCAGCTAGCTGCCCTGGGGGTCTCCTTCCTACTGACTACTAACCGAACCGAATGAGAAGGGGAGTAAATTTGTCAGAAATTGAAACCGCGGTGGACAGACGAGAGTTAGTATCGATGATTGACCGAATACCATCTCGTGGAGGTGGAGAAGAGGAGTATGACGAGATACCTGTAGAGTTCTCAGCGGCCTCAGAGGGCAACTTGTTGCTGGCAGGTGGTCTCGGTGTTGTCAACCTAGCTGGTGGACTCTACCTTTCAAATATGCTGTCGGCACCAGCGTTGGCAGGTGTTGCGCTGCCTGGATATTTCGGGATTGTGCAGGCATTTATGCCGTTCCTTCTCGCTTACGGCTTTTTGTTCAATGCTATTCCGGCTGTCAGGTTCTTCCTAAACAAGGCGAAAAATTCGGAAATCCGGGAACGAAATAGCCGTCGCCGCGTTTTTCGCGCTGTTGTTTCGCAAAATACTCGAAAAATCGATAGCGCACGACAATTTAAGCGCAAAATTGATCGAGTCGACGAGGGCGGTTTTGACAGCGGCACTGATATAGCGAAGGATTACAGAGAGAGGGAATTAAAAGAGTTCGATGAAAACATGAAACGATGAAATCGTGAAACGATGAAACGATGAAACGATGAAACGATGAAACGATGAAACGATGAACCTCCTGTGTTACGTAGCTTATACTAGTACTTAGCTTTTTATGCAAGAAATACATTTCGTACTTGGTGCTTTCTGCTCCGCAGGTTCTCAAATTTATTCATTCATTTAGTTGTTACTGAACCTACTACAAAGTCGGTGTTGTGTCATTATGGTCTTCTAGTTCTCCGTGGGATAATAATTCCGCTACCTATTCGAAGTCTTCGTCGGCGACAACAAATTGTTCACGTTTCTCTTGATATCTTTAAATTCGTGGTGCAACCGCCAACGAGCTTGAATTAAGATGGCTCGTCTATATATGGACATTTTGTACTCATAAAACCTCACATATACAGCTCTAACCCATTGTTGTATCGTCCTTGCTGCATTTTCGGCCAATTGTGGATCGATATCTCTGTACCTCGCGATTGTTCCATTCAGCAAGACTATTCGGCATCTGTAATCACTTTGTCCTTGCTTGCTGTGTCCCGTGACCATTTCGTCTACAACATGCTAGTTTGAAGCGACGAGAGAATATTTTTTGCGGGTGTTTAAGTTAAATAATGACCTTTCCCAGAGGCTTGATGCTCAACAGCGTTGTTTCAACGACGACGCAGGACTATCCCCTTTATGTTGGATTTTCTAATGCTAAACTTTCAAATTTTCTGAAGTAAATGTTGACTACATTCTTTCTCTGAGATGGTTCCCACTGAACGCCCATCACGTGGCCGCAGTCGGCAGAGGCGCTCCATGGACATACATGACTTCAATTTGCCTCCTCTTAATCTTAAGCCTGTCGACGAGTTACAGCAAAAGAAACGTCGCCGCTCACTTGACGATATGAAACAAAAGCGTCAGCACGATTATGAGGAGCTAATTAAAGAGCTGGGAATGAACGTAACCCTTTCTCACCAACAAAAGAACCGGCGGGATCAAAAGCCAAAAAAGTTGGATCCTCTTGAGAATACGAAGCCGAGGGTGGCGAGTTTGGAAGAAGCTGAAACCGCAAAGTTGGATGTTGAGTCACCTCCCAAGCAACTGATGCTGAGTCAATCTACTGACCATTTCTCTCCCGTTCGGCGGAGTTTCTATGACAAGTTTTCCAACAACAGCCTTCTGAATGATCCGCAAAAATCCTCGCCGACTTCAGTGTTTGTTCAAAAGGCCAGAAACTTGAATATCGTTCCAGATGGTATAATTTCTCGTGTGATACACTCCGTAAATGATCATGGGAATATTGCCTTGGGAAGCAGCGTCATTGGGGATGATTTGGCTCTTGCTCTTTCCAAATCGATTGAATTGATGCTTGGCGTCTATACTGTCGATATTAGTAGCAATCATGTCAGCGATAAGGGCATAAGTGCGATTATCAACAGTTTGGACGGTTCATTGTTGAGATCTCTAAACTGTTCCCATAGCAAGTTCAAGAAAAAAGCGATTGAAGCGCTGGCCGGGTTGGTTGCTGGTTCGACGGAGCTGTCCACTTTGATTTTGGACGATACCATGATGACCGATAATTCCTTGAGGCTCTTGAGCGAGGCGTTAAAAACAACTTATTGCGATACGAATGGTGTAAAGACGCACTACAGCACATTGCAGGTACTGTCGCTGGGAAACAATTGTTTCTGCGATGCGGGTGCCATTGAACTCTCCAAAGTTTTGCCCGATCTTAATTTTTTAAGAGAGTTGGATCTTAGCTGGAACCAAATCAGGAATGCTGGGGGGAAGTCTTTGTTCAAGATTTTGAATGGTACCAACATTGAGCAGCTGGATATTGGCAACAACGCTTTGTCCAAGACCAATGGCGAGATGGCAACTTTTGATAGACAAAAAGACGAGGATTCCGCATCTTGCATTGCCGATGTATTGAGGGGGAATATGTCTTTGACGCACTTGTCACTTTCTCACAGCAACTTCGGAGAGGAAGAGTGCAAGACGATTGGAAGCGTCTTGGCGAACAATTTTACGCTTCTGGGGCTTCACATGGATGGGAACTGCATGGGGCTAAATGATAACGGTGAGCTCATCTCGGTGGAAGGAGGGGAAGGAAAAGAGACGGGTGTTGTCTTCAGTAGGATTATGGCATGGGCTAATCCTAACATCAACACGGACGAAAAGTGGGCTGGGAGCAGCAAGTGCTGGATCTGTGAGAAGTACAATGAGAAAAAGTTTTCTTTTGACTTACGTAACAACGACGTTGGTGGCCCTGAAGAAGTCGAGACTTGTCACCTCACCTGTAATTTTGACCATTGGTCGCTCTCAAAGATGAACCGTGTCGAGCCTAATGTATTCGAGCTGTACAAGATGTGTCCGCCAATTGACATAGGCTACTGCTTCCAAGTAGAGTTTGTTCCAGGAATCAAAACTCAGGAGATGGTGGTGTATGCAAGTGACCAGCCGGTGAAAGATGCGGTAGAGTATCACGACAATGCAGTCAATTTCAGTAACAGAATGTTTGCGCTTCCCAAGGAGGTAAACACTGTAGTTGTAGAGCCACGGGGGACTGACTTCGACGATATGATTCGGGTGCAGCCGCGGAAACGGTTGGGGGAGGGGGACGGAGTCGTCCACAATTCCAAGGGGGACAACAAATTGGAATGGGTCAAGAGAAATAGCGTCTTCGCTGCTTTGAAGGATGCCGCAACACAAGATAAACTGGCGTCCAAGAATGATCTGTCGAAGTCCAAGCAGAAAGACTCAATTGAGAATGTGGATGAGATGGAGAGCCTGTACTCGACGCACTTTCCCATTCTGAAGCAGATCTACAAGCACTACGCGGCTGCATTCAGCACGTCAACTGAAATTTTCTCCATTGGCGCGAGTTCTTTTGGTGTGCTCCTCAGCGACATGAAGGTCATTGAGGGAGAGGGAGGGAAAGGGGAAGGGGGATTCATCAGAAAGGCTGATGCCGACCTCATCTTTGTGGGGTGTAGCACCCGGAAGAACTTGAGCCGTGTGCAATTTATCGATGCTCTTTTTGCCCTGGCAAAGGCAAAATTCCCAAAGACACACTCCCTGATCGAGTGTTTCAATGCTTTCATGGAGGAACATGTGTTGAATAACTGTGTTGTTTTCAACAAACCGGACACATTCCGAGAGAGGCGACTCTTCAACTTGAGGTGAGTGAGTGATTTGCTTTCAACCGCGTTACGAGTACGAGGAAAATGAGGTTGGGGGGGGGGGGGGGCGACAAAAAAA
>ERZ651776.1182-NODE-1182-length-32430-cov-4.998671_pt1 | contig 32430 bp, 20 predicted proteins | sample MGYA00514761_ERZ651776 | MGnify/ENA metagenome assembly ERZ651776
TACGTGAACTTTGTGCAGCCAAAGGGGAGCTCCTCGAAGATACAAAGTGACGCAAATTCGCCTCGGATCGGTGGGGGTTTAAGGGTTGAAGGCTTAAAGTCGTTCGGTACGTCAGGGTCATCGTCTGGAATTGATATGTTCACCAAAATGTACCCCTTTTTGTTTTCTAGGGGTGTAAAGATTGACCGCGTTAGCCAATCTCGGGCCAGAAGAGGAAATGGAAGCTTTCGACAGCTGTAGTTGATCTGGTGGTGGAAGGTTATGCGTCGGATTGTCTTGTTCGGATATTTGTCGAGATTCGGGCCATTGGCTTTGACATGCTTTGCAATCCCCTCTTCAGATTCAACATTAAATTGCCAAGCAAGGACCCTCCCCGGTGTTGTCTGAACAACTCCAACAGATCGAGCAACTCCTCTGCCTTCCTCGGTGATTGCTTTATCCTTTGGAAACCGAATATCTCCATCGAGGGAGGTAAACAACTTCTCATCAATGCCCAATTCGCCTTTGACTTTCCTGAAGATCGCATCCTCGATTTCGCTTCTGGTTGTAAGGTCTGCTGCGCCGGTGCTCGTGACCTGGTCTTTAAAACCAGCAATGTATTCATTGTCATCTAGGGATAAATTTGGGGAGTCAGAGTTGTGATTTGCTGAGTGGATGTTTTTTGCATGCTGCATGGTTATTATTTTAAGGTTTAACGCAACGAAGGTAACAAAGGGTACAAAACTGAGTGTCCCAATCCTTTTTAATTTCTAAAGATGAGGTGATCCAACGCGAGGATTTTAACAGATAGCATTAATTTGTCGCCCAAACAATTTCACTGATCTGGTCTGGAATCTGGATTGGAATCTCGCCATCTCGCCAACTCCACGTCAGAAGTATTTTTACTGCTACAAGCCTCCTACTAAAACAAAAACCAACTGTCAAATAATTTTTGTATCGGGCTTGGCAGAATGACCTTCAAGCTTTTCAATAGGAGTGCTCAAATTCTTGCTGACTCTTCGGCACCTGCAGGGACAGAACAACCCGACGGTGGTGACTCGCAAGGTGATTATGATTATGACAGTGGCGAGATGGTGCTTAGTTCTGGACGGGAAAATGGTCTTCCCAGCTGTGCAAAACTTCTTCAAGAGGATGTGTCAACGCCACCTGAACTGGTAAGTAGCGAGAGAGTGAGGTTTTTTGGCATTTGCGACAGAGTGAAGTTGTTGACATTTCCGAAAGAGTGATTTTTTGACATTTCCGAAAGAGTGAGGTTTGACATTTGCTTGTGTTGTCTGCTAAGCACCCACTCTGTCAAATGTAAATTCTATATAATATTATTACTAACTCTAATTTTCCTCTTTTAAGGACCTGAACATATCTGACACTACCAAGCGGGACAGTAATTCACAACTGTCAAGTATGGACATAGATGGGGAGGTGGGACGAGAAAGGTGAGGAGGGTTGGGGTATAAAAGAATACACCGCTGTGGAGGTACTATCTGTGTGTGACGGAGAGAGTCGAAGTGTTGGCGCAAAAATTGGCCTGTCTTCGCCGTGCACCGAATAGCTCTTGCGTTGCTCTCTTTGCAGTTACTTGGCTATGTTACTTTCTCGGAAATCTCTAGTTGAATGCATTGTGCTCGGCAAAGACGTTTGCTTTCAACAACCAAGTAATTGCTAACCCTCCTCCTTACTAACTGCCAAATTTTTCCTCTGCAACAATGCCAATTCAATTAGCCCATCTCGCCGAAATCGAATCGTCACCATGCAACATCGGCAATCCATCGATGCCTCGACGTCCCGTATGAATCGTAACACCGATTCTATGCTTGAGGATGTTGCAATTGCTGGTGGACTGAGGCGTCGTCTGGAAATACGTCGCAAGCAACATAGTAAACGAACGACTCAAAACAGGGGATTGAGTGAATTCATGATGAAGGAGATCACTGAGCGGGCAGGTCTGGATGCTGTGGCCTCGAGCCAAGTCACGGATGATCAGCTTCGCAACGCTGCGGAATTGGCTATCAAGGCAGCCATGGAGGGTTATTTTTCCAATATGGGCAGTGATACACTCGAGGAGGCGAGGAATCTTTTTATGGGAGCCTTAAGGCGACAGGAATTCAAAGCAGGTGACTTCATCTGTAGACAAAATGACGAAGGGACCAAACTTTACGTCCTGGAGGAGGGTAACATCAACTTCCTCGTGAACGGCCAGGTTGCTGGCAGTGCTGGAGGAGGGTCAGTATTTGGGGAGCTCAGTCTTGTTTATGGTGTGCCACGGCAAGCAGACGTGCGTGCAATGACTGACCTGATTTGTTGGGGTCTTGACACGCTTGACTTTCGGCGCATCCAAGGAGTTGTTGCTCGAGAGAGCCTCAAGACGAGCAAAAGCAAGATATTCACGAAATTCGGGAAGCAGGCCAGCAGTCTCAGTGAAGAGCAGGAAGATGCCACGAAGGTAAAAAACTCAATCCCCTTTTCGGAACTCAAGCGTCTGTCTGTGGTAGGTCAAGGAACATTTGGGTCTGTGTACATCGCAACTGTTGATAGCCGGCCGAATGAGAGCTTTGCACTCAAGCGAATGTCAAAGGCCAGCATTGTCGATAGGGAGAATGAGAAGCGCGTTGTCATCGAGAAAAACGCACTGCAATCGATGCATGGATGCCCATTTATAATCTCCTTACTAGGAACTTACCAAGACAAGGACTCGATCTACTTTTTGACGGAATGCGTTCAAGGAGGAAACCTCATTAGCTACATGATCGATAAGGATATTCTGAGCCACAGCGAGTGCTTGTTCTTTTGCGCCTGCATAGCACGGGCACTTATTCATTGTCACGGGAAAGGGTTTATTCACCGTGATATGAAACCAGAGAATTGCCTGATCGACCGCGATGGCTACATAAAGCTCTGCGACTTTGGCATGGCCAAGCGTCTACCTTGCACTGTCATCATGCCCAATGGAGGCACTGAAGTAGTTAGATTGGCGTTTACGATGTGCGGGACACCCGAGTTCATGGCTCCGGAGTTTGTTTTGAGCACAGGTTACGACAAGGGGGTCGACTGGTGGGCACTGGGCTGCATCATCGTTGAGATGTACTCTGGGAGGGCGCCCTTTGATTTTGACGGAGACTTGAAGAAAACGTTCAAGGCTGTTTGTCTCATTGGAATGGGACGCAAGAAACTCGACCTTCCAAAACACCTTCAGAAGAAGGGGTTAGAAGAGGCCGCATCACTCAGTCGAGCACTGCTTACGAAAGCGAGCGACCGCTTGGGTGGTGAAAACAGCGCTGAGGTTCTGGAGCATCCGTACTTTGCCTCCCTCGATAAGGACGAACTGGACAAGCACAAAATATCGGCGCCTTATAAGCCGAAAATCGGAGGAAACACCGATTCTTCCAATTTTAGACAAGACGGGGAGGAGATGGAAGATGAGGAGGTGGAACAATATTTTGGTGACTCAGACTGGTGCAAAGGTTTCTGATCTAGTACATTTTTGTGGTGGTGTTTTTTGTACAGTTTGATGTCGTTCTTTGAAGGAACAAATAATATGGGTAATTGAGATAAAAAACATAAAAATAAAGAAAGAGCACGATGGGAACTGTTTTTAATTGCGATTTTTTCCCCCACCATTCATCTGTCTTTGGTGTCATAGTTTTATTAGGAGGAAGGGTAGGGGTAGGGGTAGGGGTGGGGGGGGTTCTCGGCTTTTGTCACTAGGCCACTGAGACGGTGTGTTTATAAGATATCGAGGATGATGGTCATATCGATGGTCATATACACAAGGGATGTGAATGATCGCGATTTTATTTATTTTTGCAAAAACATCTTCATTCTTCTTCCAAATTGGTATCTAAGACAAGGAGCAGTACGCGCTTGCTCCCTCCTCTCCTCCCCGCGCATTTTTATCTGAAGCAGTTTTACTCCTTCGCCTCACCCCCCTCCTCTGTTTCACCTTCGACGTCGATTTTTTCCGAGCCAAAGACTGCGTACAAAACACTGTCATTGGGAACTTCGTGGTCGCTCACAGTGCCATTATCAGGGAGCTCCTTCATCTGTGTCACGTCCGTGGAGTAAGGCGGCTTGTAGAGCGTGATGTCACTGACTGCGTTGCGAGTGTTTGGGGTTAGCTTGACATGATATATTTTTCTTTTCTAACGGAACGACAATAAAGGATGGAGGACTCGTCAAACAAAAGAGACCTGACTGAAATAAATGAATGAAATGCCACCACACAGAGCAAGCACAGGAAGCCAAAGCAAAATAACTACAAGGGAACTCGCCGAGGCACGTAAAGTATAGGAATAGACGTAAGTGTCAAAAGTTCACAACAATGTGCGCGCATCCCCGGAACTCAAATACAAGTAACAAAACCAAACCCAACCCCCTCTTCTCCCGGGAAGACCTACCATTCACCATGTTCTCCTTCGTGATTTCATTAACGCCACATATTTTGCTGATGGTCTCCTTGATTGAGATAAAGCTAGAGTGCCTCAGCACCGGCACAAAGTAGGTCTCCTTCAAGCGTTTAACTCTGAGGTTCATTGCCTTCACTGATAATTGTGAATCTGAGGGTGCTAAGAGTTTTTTTTCTCTTTTTCGATATTTCTGGGGATCTTTGGGAGTTTAAGTCGATGGGGGGTGACTTTAAATCGCGATTGATGGAGGTGCAGGTGTTCACTCGTGTTTCCCCTTTTCGACACACCCTCTCTTTTCTCTTTTCTCTTTTTCTCATCTAAGGACGTATCGTCTCATCTGAAAATCTTGGACACGCCCTTGTTCACTTCTTCCGTGACTGAGTGAGCGTATCAAGCTCCCGCATCCCGGGCTGGAACTGCATCAAACCGGAGTCACAAAGGTTGTATTCCCTCTCCTTGGTCCCCGCTCACATCTCACATCACCCACGCGCATTCTATTCTTGTCTCGGGTCCCTATTCATTCATTCCATATCTTATTTTTAAGATGTCGAAAAGAGGCCATGATTCGCGTGTGAACAATGTCGTATCGACTTCCAATTCACTTCGTACATCTGAAATCTGGTCGTCTTCAATTGGATATGATCCCCATGCGAACAAAGAAACGGAAGATGAAAAGCGGCAACGCCTGGAGGTGGAAGAGATGCGTCGTAAGCAGGGTGAGGGTCTGATGGAATTGGCGCGGTCGCAAAACATAGCTGAAAGAGAGAGCCGGGGAGAGGGTGAGAAGGGGCGAGACGATTTTGCCAAGAACATGTTCTGGGGGCTAAAGGGGAAGAAAAGGCAACGAGACGGGAGCGAACGGGTAAGCAAGGGATTGGATGCGAAGATACAGAAGGTTGCCGATGCCGAGTTCATCGGGGAAGAAGACACTGAGCTTGAGGAATTGATTTTACTGGAGCAACAAAAATTACTAGAATCATCGGGGGTAGTAAATGGCAGAAGCGCCGGCTCGAAAAAGAGCCAAAAGAGCAAGGAAAAGAAAAAGTCGAAGAAGAAGAAGGAGAGGAAGAAGAGTAAGAAGGAGAAGAAGCGCAAAAAGAAGAAGAAGAAGAGGCATTCGAGTTCAAGTGACTCTTCGTCTTCCTCCTCGCACTCATCCTCATCATCATCATCGTGAAGAGAAGAGAAGAGAATAGCAGATAAGAAAGTAACCCTAACCCTAACAGATAAAATAATAATAATATTGGAGAAGATGCTGCTCGCCAAATCTCAACATAAATTATCTCATATCACAAAACAAGTTTTGTCCTCACTCACAAACTCACTCACTCGCTCACACTTATGTGGTGAAGAAGCCCTTGGCAGTCATGGTTTCGTCGTAGGCACCGCAGTCTCTACGGATCCCCCTACTTCCGGCGCCATTGCTACTCATGTAGTTGTCATCACAGTCGCACATCCCAGACATTGGCTTCCCCTTCTGGCTGAAACAACTGCCCCGGCCGCTGCATTCCAAAAAATCTGTCGTTCCTTTGACTGCCTCTGAGATTAAAAACGACGGAGAAGTGACAACGTTTGGTAGGTCACCACCATTTCCGTCAAATTTAATTTTGAATCCATTAGGAGACGCTGCACAGGCAGCAGCATCCAGAAATGTGACAGTCGCCGTCTCGACGGTGGTCAGCAGCTCCAATGCGCTCTTCACTTGAGTTGCAGTGGCATCGTACGCAATAGGAGCCGTTTTCTCTCCCCTAAAGGATATCGCGAAAGTACCGCTGGTAGAATTACACTTAATCAGCTGCTCCTCGCTGACTCCAGGGGTCTCGGGGTCATCCCCCCAAGGGCAGTTTGCTAAATGACAGGCATAGCCATGGTAACTTTGGGTAAAGCCTCTGTTGACGTAAATTCCACTGATGTAAGTATCTGCGGGGCCTTGTTTGACACCTCGAATGTTGCCGCCATCGCATAAACAACTCTGTATCATATCCCTGTCCCAAGTGTCACGATAGTTGTCATTCGGGTCATCGTGGCCATACGGAATGCTCCTCGGGTGACCATTGTCGTGAGAATACTGCGCTAGCTGATGCAGAGGCTCGCAACTACCTGTCTCCCCGCAGCCGTGATCATTCATGACCCCATTCACGCCCCCGCACGCAATCTTGTCACACGCATCGCCAGTAAAGCCAGCCCGACAAACACAGCTCCCGCTCTCCCCGACACATTTTCCTTGCCCGCTGCACTCCTGGTAGGAATGGTGAGCGAATTTGTCCCCCTTCATCTGGTCAAACCAGCTCAGTCCGACCGGACAAGATCGCAAACTACAGTCCCCGCCTCGGTAACCGTCGCTACACTTGCAAGTGTAGGTGCTGTTGTCGCAGAAACCGTTATTATGACACGTCCTAAAGCTTGTCAAGTCGTCAGCGGAGATCAGACCACCGGGGCACTTCCTCGGCGCAACTTCCGTGTATCCACAGTCCCCCTTGGTCCCCTTCGTTGTGCGAGACCTGAGACTTCCGTCAGAGCTCTCATATCGGTGAAAGATGCTGCTGCCTTCGATACCATTCTTGAAATAGCACTCGCAAGTCCCGGTCGTCTCCTCACAAAATCCCCTCCCGCTGCAGGGTAATATTTTTGACGTCGCCTGGGGCACGACAGTAGTAAAGTTGCTGATTTTATTGCCCAACATCATGCTGTCAATCACCTCGATTTCGTGCAAATTTCCGAATTGGCTCCTCAGATCAATGGTGGTGTTGGTATCACTGGTAAGCGAGCAAACCGTTTGGCCGCCAGTTGACGTGCTTGCAGTGACATTCACGTGCCCATAGTCGCTGTTATGCCGTAAAGAGGTGAGATTCCGCAGCGCGCTCTCCACACTGAGAACAGAGTCGGTGAAGTTAAGGAGACGGGTCGTCTCTCCGTCATACTTGAGGTACATCCCGCCGAGTTGATCGGGCCCTACCCACATTTTCGGGCACGTAATCAACGTCCTAGTGATCATTGAGAGCCGGGGATCTGAAGCTTGCAGCTTCAAGTTGGAATGAGGCGTAACCTTTGCAGGTGGTAATTTCCCTGCGATTTCTTCAAATTGGATCGTAGTCTCAACAGGAGAGTTGTAGCTGCTCCCGCAAACGGTGCTACCACTCATACTCATCGATATTTTTTTAACGGTGCTAAGCTCCTCGATTATATACTTCAACTTTCCAATCGGCGCATCATAATCAATGTCTCTTGTGGTCTCCCCCCTGAAGGTGAACCGGAACGTTCCCCCAGTTGCGGCGCATTCAAATCGCATCACTTCGTTGTGGATGGGGAGACCGTACTTATCCATCTGCGTGGAGTCATCAAGCCCCCATGGGCACTCAACCTCCGAGCAGTTGAACCCTGTATATCCTTTATCACAAACACAACCGTGAATTTGGTTGCCATCCCACTTGCCGTAACTTCCCTGCTTAATGAGAGAGTTCCACTCATTCGCATCCTTTACAAGCCCGCCCCATCCCAACCGCGCGACCTCGCTCAACGTGTCAACACCAGTCCACTCCCGGCTCGCCTCTAACAGTGACATGCACCGCCCGTGCCCGCTGCAAGGCGCTGTTTCTGTGATTGTTGTGCTGTTAGTAAATCCCTTTGGGCAGCTCATGATCTCGCATGCGCTGCCCTCGAATCCAAATTTACAAGTGCAGGTCCCGCTTAATCGGTCGCAATCTCCTGCCCCACTGCACTCCACACCGCCCTTGTGTGCTTTGTGATCGGCATGGGGAGCAGCAAACCAGTCAAAGCCTCCAGGGCACATTCTTTTGTCACATTTGTTCCCCGTCCAGTTCGGAATGCACTCGCACTTCCGTATCGCGGCGTTGTAAATTCCGCGATTATTGCAAAAAGAGGGCTTTTTCTTTGCTGCCCTCACTGCTGTTTGTTGTGGGCATAGGATGAGGATGAGAAGGGTAGAGGTGACGACTTTGGCGAGAAAAGGGCTGATGCTGGCCATGATTCTTCAGTCAAAAAGACGGCTCAAGTAGTCAATTCATGTTGTCGTTGATGCATATCCCTGGTATTTTCTCTTTTGGCGTTGTTATGTTTGAGTTGATCTCCTTTCTTTGAAACCTTATTTGAGAAAACTCCCGCCTTTAAAAGGACAAATACAATATACTCACCTTCGGCCATACATCTGGCCCGTCACTGTCGCCTATAATTTTGTTTCCTTTTATATCTGACAGCCAGTGACAGACGGGCAGAAATCAAAGCTAAAAAAATACTCCACTGCACGCCTCGGAACCCTCGCATCACCATCCCATCATCCTGCCACGATGATCTCCCTCCCCATATTCCTTCTCTTCCTTCTCCCTCTTTCTACGACTTCCCAAACTAATCCGGCCCCATCCCCTGTTGCTCCTGCCCCTGCCGCGACAAAACCTTACGTCTCAGTGTACTCCTCTAACAACTTAGACAACAAACACATTGTAGACGCTCCCACAATCCATCATATGTTTGAGAAAGAGAACGGGGAGTACCTTTACGGGGAATACAAGCGCTCTCATTTGCACGAACCGGGAACATACCAGAACCCTGGGGCAACCAACTGGAAGCTTCTGAAGGAAATGGAAGGCAAACCTAAGTTCAGCAGCCGGAACGGACACGCAGTCACTACGTACCCCTGCCCTAGCAATCTGTGGGACGAAGATGGTAAGAGCATCGATTGCCTATGGTTGGCCGGGGGTCGTTCTGAGGAGTATCAAATGTACAATTTGGATTTCAGTGAGCGGAATGCAGATGTTTGGTACAGCAAATATGGAACTGAATGGTTTCAGGTATCCTCCATGTCAGGCGATTTTATCAATGGAATTGGAAATTTCGACGCGCTTCATAACGATAAAACTGCACCCTGGTACGGACGCTACGGCCATTCTCTTGATGGGATGGACGGGGACGGGGATGGAAATTTGGATGCCATGGTGCTACTGGGAGGATTTAGCCCCAATCCGAGCAACGACGTCTGGATTTCTAAGGATGGTTTTGATTGGAGATTTGTTCACTACGCCCCGTGGGCGAAGCGGGCTTGGCACGCGACGAGTGTCTACAAGGGGAAATTGTACATCATTGGTGGATCACCCTTGACTAATGATGTTTGGACAGGGGAGCTCACAACCAAGGTAGTGCCTGGTGGTGTTGGGCAGCGCTACCCTTTCAATGCCAACGTGACTGCGTCGAATCTTACGATTACCTGGAAACAAGTTAGTTCTTACATGTCCGCGAGCAGCGCTTGGAGTCCCAGAGCTGGCCACTGTGTTGTCAATCAACTCAGGAGGAACAGCTGGAACGAGAGTAATAGCGATACATCTATGACCGAAAGAATGTTTTTGATCGGTGGTTTCGGGGGTTGGCCCCAAGATGACGATCGTTACGACGGAGAAAGAAGGTGAGAATGGAGGATGTGTGGATCTCGGCTGGTTAACCAAACTAACTTTCCCGAACTTGCCAGCCGTAATGACATATTCATAACAGACAACGGCATTAATTGGACAAAGATCGAGCCACCGGTCGACCCAGACACAGGTGTGCCGATGCTATCTATGCCGTGGGGCGCCCGTGCGTGGCACGGGTGTGCAACATGGCACTCTCCAAATGATCGGCACATTGGTGTCAACAAAGCTTCCTGGGAAGCTTACTATGTAGACGAGGGAGATGGAGACGCCCTCATGCATCCGAAGATATACATGGGCGGAGGTGGATACATAGGGACCAAGTTGAATAATGTGGTCCGAATTATGGAGGGTTATAGCGACATGTGGTACTCTCGAGACGGGCAGAATTGGGTCCAAGTCAGCTTCACAGATGGTGCTGGAAGCAGTGCCTACACTACACAGGAGTGGGCGAAAACGACCGTTGAGGATGAGGAGGTTTTCTTGGGAAAGTGGGGACACACGATGACCGTTTTCAGGAAGCAAGAGGATTTGGACGTTTCCGGCACGATTGAAGAAGGCGAGGTCGGTCCATTTTTCTTCAGTGGATCTGTCCCCGACGAGGTTCAACTAGATCCCACGCAAGTCGATGAGACGGAAGCTGACTTGACGCGCGCATCTATCTTTGATGTCACTAGTTGGCGTGAGATCAAAGAAAATGAGACTGACATTAGCACTTTGATGATAATCGGAGGAGGTTAGTAGTGTGTCGTCGTCATGTTGTCGTTCGTATTGTCTTAGTCTTGTGCAATACACAGAAGTGGCGATCATTCACTTCGTTGCAAAAAAACTAACTAGCGCACACGCACACGTAGATACCGTCGATAACGGCGCTCTGGTAAGGGATATTTTCGTTGCTATGCCGGGCCTTCACTGCGAGATTGAGGGTGTGAAATGCTCAGGAAGAGGCTCTTGCGCTCCCGGAAATTACGGATGCATCTGCTTCACGAAGCAATTTGTGGGGGAGTACTGCGAACTTGAGAACAAAAACTACAAGGCCGCTGGTGTGATGATAAAGGTGGGGGCGACCAGTGTGATCAGCGTGATTATTTGTTCGCTTTGGCTTGTGTAATTGTAACAACAATAACGAAAGAAGGTTTGTCTAACGGGCAAAAGAAGGGTGTTGGGGTGTTGTCTTTCTGCCACTCGCTGCATGAATGCATCAGTTGTTCTACCATTCAGTTTTTTTCTTGCCACACTTTTAATCCTCGCTCACAAAAAGAAGATACACAAATTACAACTACTGTCACGGAATTCTCCCACCTCCTCCTGTTCTATAACACGCTTCATCTTTTTTATATCGAAACCTGCCAACGTAGCTTCGTCGCAGATGTATTCGAGGCACTCATCTTCGCTCGCAACGCATTGATCCTCCGTCAGATTCATTCTTGCACACCAGGCCAGCGCAAACACCTTCTCCTTCACTCCGCACCACGAGCTTGCACTTTCCACTGATTGATGCAGAAGGCGGTGAGCAGATTGAAATAACGGCCGAACAAATGACCGATCATAGATTACATCGCAAGCAAGAATTAAATCTAAATTTGCCGGGTTTTCTAGGGGAAGGGAAATATCTGAATCTTGGACATTGAGAAGGTATGTGTTGAAGAGGTTCGCTGCTATACTGTTCAACTTACAGTTGTAATCGACCAATCTCAACACCTCCACATCGCAGTCGGTGAAGTAGTAGTTCGCAGGCGAGGGAATTTTCTCTCCAGACGAAAGTAATGCACAGCCCACCACGCCGGTCCCGCAGCCAATCTCCAGAATGTCCTTGCCAAGGATTATGTCCCGCAGACTCTCGTCTCTCATCAGTAGGTGGAGAAGGAATCGGGAGCAAAGCCAAATTTTCAAACCAGTGCTGTCATCTTCGCCGTTCGATAGAGTGACAAGGTCACACAAAGGGAGGTCTTTTTGGTGCGCAATCTTCAGTGGAATTGATTGCACAGTAGTGGTGACAGAAAACTTGGAGAAGTCACCCATGAATACAGAGAAGAAGTAGTAATAGCAGAAAGGGGGGTGGGAGGCGTGGCGATTCCGTTTGTTGTGGTGAGCCGGGGGCTGAAAATGAGCAAATCCAGTTTTGGAGGAGGAGTTATAGACGGGCTCGCGTGAATTGAGAGTTAATTGGGAGTCGAGGGGCTCTCAAAATAATGGATAAGTCAAACACGAAGAGTTTTGATGTAAAAAATTAATAAATTGTTGGTTTTTTTTCCCATTTTGTGGGAGAAGGTTTCACTTCGACTGTAAGCACATCAGGCGCACCTGGTTCGAAATTAGCCTTGAAATACATTCGCTATCGCGCTCACGGACGGCTCGGTTCGGCTTATAATCCTCTCTCCTGAATGATTTCGGCTGTTTGTTACACCTCTGCAGTGGCTCTGGCTTTCACCTTCCTCATCGAACCTCTTCTAGTCGATTCCTTCTCTCTGCCCTTCTCTCCACTATCCGTGCCCGCGTCGTTGTCGTTGTCGTTGTCTGCTAGGTCCAAGGTATCCTCCTCCTCATTAAGCTGCTCGTCGGACGAATTGGGCATGTCCCTTCGTCCAGGCATGTCCCTTCGTCCAGGCATTATCCACATCGACCATGTGAATCTGAATATTCCCTCACATGAGCCCACTATATCTTTCTACCACAAAGTTCTTGGCTTCAAGCTGGATCCGCGACGCGCGCATAACTACCTCGGTAAGAAGGAGAAAGGCACAGTGTGGATGAATGCTGGGGCCTCCCAGTTCCATTTCCCTTATGGTCCAGAAGCTCAGATCTTGCGTGGTGAAATTGGCATCTCATACCGCACACGGAATGACATCAATGAGGTGCTGAAAAATATGCGCAAGTATGGCCATGCAGATAGAATCGTCGATTCTGAGCATCCTGTAACTATCCTTGATCCCAATGGCAACACGCTCAAACTTTACATAGACCGACCGCCCACCTCCCAGCGTTATTGTCACCCTGTCGTTGAAGGCGAACTGAGCTACAAATCAGGAGCCGTGGGCATCCGGTACGTTGAATACTTTGTGCCCCCTTCCTCTATTTCCGGTCTGGCCGATTTTTACGACTCTGTTTTTGGCTGTGACGTTTCAATTACTGGCAACGACAACGACAATAACGGGGTTTTGGTTGTTGTTGCGGGGGGGGCGGACCTCGATGGTGGGGGACAGGTCGAGCAGAGGCTTGTGTTTCGCGGGAAGGACGGCATTGCCCAGTACGACGGTCATCACATGTCAGTATTTGTTGGCAATGGTTGGCCCGGTTTCAACGCTGTGTTCAATGAATGTCTCAAGCGGAATATTGTTTTTGTGAACGATCGATTTAGCGACAAAGTGATGAGTCTTCCCCAGGCAGAGGAGGCGATGCAGTTCCGAATCAAAGATTTAAATGGTTTGTACGAGCTGGAGCATGAGATTCGATGCGAGGAACACGATGCTTACACTTTCGGCGATGATGATTACGACGAAAAAACGAAAAAAGTCGACAGAGGTAGACAATAACTCAAAGAAAAGAGCAACTTCTCCCCGAAGCAATGGAAGCAAGTTACAGATATTTTTCCAAGCATTAAAATTCTAGCAGCATTTCCGGGCAATAGTAAATCCGTTTAGTTTTACTTAGCGGTTGCTGCTCTCCAGTTTCACATTTACATCATTCATTAATACGACATCCACATCCACATCCACATCCAACTACACAAAACGGACGGACAGCATCCATTCCATTCCATTCCATTCCATTCACTTCTCACTTCTCACTCAGACTGTGGTAACCTTGCCAGTCCTCCGGCACAACAAATTTGAGTTTCATGAGCCTCTCGATCAATACTTGAGCTAAAACATCGCCAGGAAACTTTTCGATCCACATGTGAAATATACACTTGCACTTCTCCCAGTCACCATCGATATACGAGTGAAATGCCATTTCATACACCTGCCTCACGATTACCTCCTTGGTGCTGTCCAACATCCCAGCAATATCCTTGATGTTCAAGCCCGCGTTCACAGCGTCCTCCTCCTTGTGCCACTCCGTTGCCTCGAACAGCTGCTCGTAATTAGACGGCTTATGCGCCATGACCTCAAACGGCTCGGAATCGAAGTGAAAGATGTGCATTGGCTCGGAGCTGCCCTTGAATGTCACACTGTCGACCCTCCTGCAAGAGCTCTGAGTGCTACCAGTCAACCCCTTGACGAAATCGTCGCTCATCAGAATCGGTACCCTGAATTGCTTCGTCGCGGCTTCCAACCGACTCGCCAGATTTACGTGCGGGCTCAGGTAACTAGCGTCAACTTTAACACTGCTCCCAATGCTCCCCTCAATGGCCCAGCCGCTGTGCAAACCGAACCCCATGTGCACTTTGAAGTCCTCCAGTGTACTTCTCCAAGCCGCATTCTCGTCAGCCTCCTCAAGGAATGCCGCCAAGTTGCTCATTCTCTTGATATCGGCGACAATCCTCAAGAAGGCAAACAGCGCACTGTCAAAGATATCCTTCTGCAGGTCCCCCTTCCCATTCTCATTCTTCAGCTTCCAAACCAACAAAAAGGCGTCCCCAATGTTCTTGTTCGGCGCCCCTCCACTCTCAACAACGTACTTGTGAGTGATGGCCGCAACTTTGTTGACGAAAAGCATGACATCTTCCTGTAGCCCCTCCGTAGCAAACGTAAAGTCCCGAATATCGCAGAACCCGAAAATTGCATCCACTTTGGTCCCCGGAACCATAGGGTTAAGCGTCCCCCCGTCTCCCAAATTATTCGCAATGATTTCGGCCCCGGCGCTCCCGAAACCTATTTGAAGCAACCTCGCCATCTTCGTGATAGCCTGCTCAAGCATGTCCGTTTCGCTCTCTTCATTGGCAACGCTCTCTGGCTGGCTTTTCAACTTCTCCAGATGTAGCAGAGGATTCTCGCTCAGCTGCTGTACCGTGTGTTTCATCTTTTCAATAGGCCTAATCATGATGTTGTAAGCGTCCCTTGAGAAGAGCATACTCAAGACGGCTAGCAAGAAAGTCACTACTACAGTGGTAATGAAACTCAGCATGGCTGTGTAGCTCGTCTCCTCGTGAATATCAAACCAAGCCTCGGCTTCCCCAGCGACAATCACCTCGATTTCAGAACTCCTCAAGCTGTTATAGGCATCTTCGTCAAAGTAAATCGCAAAATTATTGAGGGGACCCTCTCCCGGTGTCATGTCGCTCCGCCAAGTGTCATTGAGATCAAGCCTGATCAAATTCGAGTGATCATTCATATAGTTGATTTTCATTTTGTCCTTCAAAGCCAATGTCTCGGTCGAAATGTCATTCAATGCCAGCAGAGAAATGTCCTTCAGCTGGTATGTGCGCGCATCAGGCAAGCTAAAGGCGTCCTGCAAAGCGAACATAAGCAACATGAACATAACTGCCAAAATTACCTTCCTAGTGATGCTCTCAGTCATCTTTCTGCCAACGTTGCTCATTTTGAGCTCGACCTCCTTCTCTTCCTCCTCGTTCTCCTGCATAGCATTACGGTAGCGCTTTTTGACTAGACTTCCCATCCACTTCATGAGCTTGATTATCCTGACCAGACGAATCAGCCTAAGAACCCGTGCCAACCTCCCCGCCCTCGCTCCAGCCTTGGCCGCCCTTCCTGCTCTGGCTAGCGTAGCTTGGTCGGTAACGGAATCTGCGGTGCTGGCTGTGACTTCTTCTTCGGGGTGAAAGAAGTCGATCTCAGGAATGAGGCTCAAGGCTGCAACAAGGTCCAGCCAGAAGAAGAACTGGATGTATTCCGGGACACAGTACAAGCTAACAAACAGTTCCAAGCTAAACATGAGTAACACAACGAAAGTAATTACGCTGATGATTGGATCGTTGTCTTTGTCACCGAACCACAAACTCATATCATCCGCAAATAGGGCATAGATGGTAGCGGTCAGCATGACCAGCTGAACCCAGTTGCCATCCAATATCTCGAGCGTCTGGACTCTCCGCAGTTCCTTGAGCTCCTTGGCACGCTTCACCAATGCTCTTGGGGATAGAGGTGTCAAGTTGACGTCCTCGTTCAGGTTTATGTTGCTCGCCTGTGATGAAAGGTCGAGTACCTTCTCCTCTTCCTTGCTCTTCATGGCAACGAGGGAAAGCTTTCTCATGTTATTGTTGGGAGAATGAGGCGCATTCTCTGGGATTCCAGGGATTGACGTCGAAACTCCTGTCAGATTAACCTGTTCCATCTGCCGAACGCGCTCACTTTCGTTCACACTAGACTCGCTCCCGTCTTCTAGTCTATTATCAATCATCTCTTGGATTTGGGGGGTCTTGGTAATGTGCTGGTTCTGTAGACTGGTCCAGAACGCTCTGTTCACTTGCAACGTCTTGACGCAATTCCCGGTCAGTTTCGGCAAAAATTGGGCAGTCAACGCAAAAATTGGAGCCACCAAAGCATCCACGAACGCACCCTGCATCCGAGGCAAGTTCTCGTGCTCTCTGTCCATAAATGCACTCACTGCCATGCCCAATTCACGCTCCTTGTCACCCTGTTGGAAGAACTCCTCCTGCACCGCGTAAGCCCATTTTCTCGCAATAAACCCTGGACGGGCGGGATTGCTAACGTCTGCTATGTGCAAAATCATTGACGACAGCAATCCGCGCGATAACTGCTTCATTTCCAAGCCGTGTTTGAACCTTGTCATGAGAATGAAGTGGTTTTTCGCGTCCGTGTCAAGAATCATATCAATCAACCTGGTTCGCATCTTCTTCAAATCGGTCTCCGGCAACCGTGCGAGCACATTTGACTTCTCCTTTTTCAAAATCCGGAAAAGAAATGCTGCGCTGAAGTTCTCCATGATACTGATGCTATTATACATAATGGCCAGCTCGCTCATTGTGTTCGCGTGGTACGCATTGTTGAATCCATCGTGTCCAATGTCGTGCGCCAGGGCTCCCACGAGCAGGGACAAAATATTAAAATCCTCCAAGTATGCGTCTGCCTCGCAGGTGCTAACTAGCAGATAGGAGACATGCATCACGTCAAAGGCATGGAAATAGTTGTGGTAAGGCGTCTCGGTGCTGTACCCCGCCATAATGTCGTCTGCGAAGCTCAAAAAGACATCAATGTTGATGCTGAACCTCGTGAACAAACCCCTGTCTTCAAAACAATCTATCGCAAGCATCTTTAGCTGCTCTGCAGACTCAGAAAAAACGTCGTAATCCCACCTCTGAATCTGACTGGCCGTCTCTACTTTGACCCCCAAGTTGACACTAGCAGCTTGGATCTGGTTCCGGATTCTCTCAGACAACTTTCGCTGCTCCTCCTCTGTGCTTTCGGTAAACTGAATCTTCTCCGTATCGTCCAGGTTCTTTTCATAAGCCTTGTGGATGTGTTCGTTCCGATCTGCTATGAGGGCCGACTGCTTGCTGCTCTGCACCGCACTGCTCAGGTTGTGTGCGAAGATCCTCATCAGTTGGTCGTCGCTGACGGTAAAGCCATCGCCTTTCATCTTGTTGCGTGCCTCAACAAGCCCAATGCACTCCCCCTCGAAGCTTTTTAGTGGGTAGGCCATATAGTGTACAGTCTTGTAATTAGCGTATTCGTCAATCTCTGGCTCCCACCGACCGTCGTTGTAAACGTTGTCACAATTGACACCCTCGCCGCTTGCATAAACAGTAGAGGTAATCCCCTGGTCCAGGGGCTTAAACCCTTGCGTTTCTTCCCCCCCCTCGTCAGTAATATAAGTGTAAAGCGTACTGTCCGCCTCACTGGCGAGGTACAGTCTGCACCTATCCGCATCGACAACAGACTTCAGCTTGCTAGCCATGTCCATGAAACAGACTCCTGACTCTTCGAACCCACTGATGTCGAACGACATCAGTGCCTCGAACTTTGATAGCTCCAGGTTATTCCCCGTATCGTCGTCTTGTTGCCCTCCAGACATAAAGTGTTTCAGCATGCTTCGCTTCCTTGTGTTTTGGCCACCGATAGCAGGGAGAGGATTTTCACCGACGCGACCTCCTCCAACTATCCGTTCTCGAATTGAGCGGGCCCTTTTTTCCGGGGGTCTTTTCGACGGTGCGTTCGTTGGCATTATCTTATTGTTTGTGCTCGCCATGTTAGGGTTCGTGGGGAGCGGCAAACTAGCGTTCGTAATGATTCAAAGCGACGTTGAAATGGATGTTTGACAACTTCCTGACGTGGGAAATACAAGGAGAAGGTGGAGAGTGGGAGAGATGTTATTATCACTGGAGGTGGTTCTATATGTTGTTCAAAGGGTGCCAGTGATATTCGTGGGTGATATCAAGGTAAGTGGGTTGCAGACACCTGGAAGAAATGTTGGAAACCGCTGGAGATGAGTTGGACGGATTATTATTTAGCAACCCCTGAGGTGAAGAAAATTCCCAAAATCTGCAAACGTCGTCTATCTAAGAACCTTGCTGAGTGGTTTAGTTGGGAGATCGAAACCAATTTAATGAGTAAATCAAATTTTTAGGTCGACCAGTATACTAAGCCATGGGAGGCTGCCCAGCCCAGCTCAACTCCTCACCGATCAGTAAAAAGTTGGATCTTGTCCCATACGCAGGTAAAGCACATTTATTCTTGCCCTTATCGATGCGCATAGACCTAATAATCTATGGCCGCTCCTAATAATTACTAACTCATCTTTTTTTAATCCTTTTTGTCCCAACAGATAAAATCCACAAAACACAACTAATCCAGAAGACAACAGCATGGGAGCTGGAGCCTCTGCTGCCGACGGTGACAGGTTACGCTCGACTTTGAGCAGGTACGTGTCGATTCCGTGAGGCGACTTGCCGAATTGTTATAATGTGATTAGGACTGTATTCATTCCTTATCCTGGTTTGTAACTTCCATGCGGGCAATACATTGCATGGTTCCTCTAACATATACATATTCTCTTTGCAGCAACTTCCTTCAAGGAAAGCCTTTAGATGCCTCTGATATCCATGACCTGGAGAGTGCGCTGAAGGAGATTCGAAACTTGCGTCAGTTTGCCAGCAAAGCACTGAACAGTCATGATCAGGGCAGCATGGCAATTCGAGGTGCATCAATGAGTAAGTAATTTGGCATGCTTGCTTACCATACCATGCGCTCGCATGATATGCTTATATTTCTTTGTCACGAAGCGGCCCTCTCTCCCGCACTCGCACACCACAAAAGTCGCTGGTCATTTTTTACTAACCCTAACTATCAAAAAAAAAAAACTCAAAACACGAACCAATGACAAAACATGAAACATTAATTCGGGAACACCACACAGTCGATAAGGATAAGAATATACATAAAGCTCGTGCTGCCGTTCATGCAAAGGGAGTTGATATTGCTAAGGATTATGTGAAAAAGACGGTGTCGAAATCAGCTGAAGTGAAGAAGCTTATCTTGCATGCCATCACCCCAAATATTTTATTTGCCAACTGCACAGGCGAGGAATTTGGCGACATTGTCGACGCCTTTGAGCCTGTCGAGGTTAAGGAGGGACAGTTTGTCATCAATCAGGGGGAGCAGGGAGAACAATTTTACGTTGTTGAGAACGGGAGTCTTGACATTTTCGTTGAGATGGGAGGAAACAAGGTCAAGGTTGGAGTCCCTCTTCTCAAGGGTGCCGCCTTCGGAGAGCTTGCTCTCATGTACAACACCCCTCGCCAAGCTTCTATTCAAGCATCGGAATCTGCGAAGGTATGGTCGATTGACCGTACCACTTTCCGAGGCATTGTTACCTACTTTAAGTTGGAGCGCATGAAGATGTACATGGACTTCCTTAAGAACGTGAAGATTGGCGGCAAGACCTTGGGAGAGGTGCTTTCTACCAGGGATCTTGACCACATGGCCCTTGCCCTTGAGAGAGATACTTTCAAGCAGGGGGACGTCATCATCCGCGAGGGTGAGAAGGGAGACATCTTCTACATCATTGAGAGCGGAACAGTGGAGGTCAGCACCAAGGCTGATGGAAACGTCGCTCAACTTGGCAAGGGCCAGTTTTTTGGAGAGAAGGCTCTCTTGAGCGAAGATGTTCGTAAGGCGACTTGCGTTGCTGGCTGCGAGGTTAAGGTGCTTTTCATGATGCGTGAAGATTTCGTGCTCATGCTTGGAGACATGCAGGACCTCCTCGACGGGAAGACGAGCGAAGAGACAGTTCTGCCTGGTACCGAGCTGGTCGGCTCCGAGAAGGTCCAGTTGACACTCGATGACCTCGATATTAAAAGGACCCTCGGTATTGGAGCCTTTGGACGCGTCAAGCTTGTGAAGGTGAAGTCAGATGGGGCGGAAAGCCAGACCTTTGCGCTCAAGTGCCAGAGCAAGCGCGCTATTGTGGAGAACGGTTTGCAGGAGCATGTCATGAACGAGAAAAATATCATGGCAGAACTGGATCACCCCTTCATCTTGAAGTATTTCTGCAGCATGAAGGACGACAGGTACATCTACTTTGTTTTGGAGCTTCTCCTGGGAGGAGAGCTTTTCACCTTCTTGCGAAATGAGACACAATTCAGCGAGAGCTGGAGCAGATTTTACTCTGCGAGCGTACTCATGGCCTTCTGCCAGATTCACGGCAGGAAGATTGCCTACAGGGATCTCAAGCCTGAGAACTTGGTCATGGACAGCCAGGGATTCTTGAAGGTCGTTGATTTTGGATTGGCCAAAATGGTCAACGGAAAGACTTGGACTTTGTGCGGTACCCCCGACTATTTGGCACCTGAGATCATTCTGAATGAAGGTCACGACCTTGCGGTCGACTACTGGGCCTTGGGCGTTCTTATCTATGAGATGACCGCGGGCATGCCCCCCTTTTATGCTGATGATCCGATGGAGGTCTACGAGAAGATTCTCAGTGGACATGTTAGCATCCCGGGCCACTTTAGCAAGAGTCTTGCTGACATCATTAAGAAATTGTTGAAGACTTACCAGAGCAAGCGCCTTGGAAATACCAAGGGAGGAACCGGGGCTGTCATGAAGCACAAGTGGTACAGTGGCTTCGACTGGGATGCTTTGCTGAATAAGAACATTGATGTCCCCATTGCCCCCAAGGTCACGTCTAACGATGACACCAGCAACTTCGACCACTACGCCGACGATGAGGATGAGGCAGAGGTCTGCACCGAGTGGGATCCTGATATTTAAGGTAAAGAACTTTTCCGCCCTACCCTATTTTTAGCCTACCCTAGATGCTATCGTGTCAGGGTCAGGCATCCAGACTGGCTGTGGTCGTTGTGACATCACATCCATTATAATACTGTAATATAAAAAGAAATGTTTGATGTTTGGAAGTACAACAGCAAGAAGCCAAACGTCGCATTCACCTTGTTCTTTATTATGTTTATCCACTGCCCATATCTGTTTTGTGTGTACTTCTGTCTGCCTGTGACTCAGCCATTCCACATCACATAACATCTCTTTGTCTCTGTCTCTGTCTCTGTCACTCTCACTCTCACTCTCACTCTCCCTCTCCCTCTCCCTCTGTTATTTTTAACTTTTAGTCCATGTCCAAATCATGGTTGGTCTCAGCAGGCTTGCCCATCTGTTTTCCGGCCTTCATCACCTCGTCGACAAGTAGCAATTGGGTGGCCAATACGGTGCTCAAGTATAGCGACTGTCTCTTGACCCGGACATTGTCATAGACACCCTCGTCAGCAGGGACCATGGGATCCCCCGAGTTGCAGTCCAGCCCCACCTTCAATCCGCTCTTCTCGCGCTCCTCCTGCAACTTGATGATGCTTTCCTGCACATCGAAGCCACTGTTCTCCGCCAGTGTCTTGGGGATGACCAGGAGAGCTTCGGCGTAGGCCTCGATTCCCAGCTTGGTGCGGCCGGAGACCCCCTTGATCGTCTCGGTGCGGAGGTGCATGCTGCAGGCCGTCTCAAAGGCACCGGCCCCGGGAACGACAAACTTGTCTTCCACCACGTTCTTGACGGCGCGGAGCCCGTCGCGGACGGCGTCCTTGATCTGGTCGATGGTGTGCTTGTTGGGGCCCTTGATTAATATGGTGCAAGACTTGGGGACCTTGCACTCCTCCACGAAGGTGAATTTGTCGTCGCCAAGGGTCACCTCGGAGACCTTCCCGCAGTAGCCGAGCATGTCCTTGTCCATGTCCTCGATGGAGTTCATGGCCACCCCCCCGCAGGCGAGCGTGAGGCGCTCCATGTTGCGGCGCTTGGCGCGCCGCATGCACAGGATGCCCTCCTTGGCGAAGATGTCCAGGCTGAGGGGGTCCACGCCCTTCTGGTTGATGATGACAAAGGACTCGCCCTCCTTGCACACGCTGCGCTTGAAGTCCACGACCTGCCGGCAGCGCTCGTCCAGCCACTTCCTCTCGCTCTCCACGAGCTTCTCCCTCTCCTCGGCGGTGCTGTAGAAGAAGCCAGACTGGACTTCCGTCTTCTCGTACTCGAAGGAGACGTTGCAGGTCATGATGTGGCAGTTCTCCAAGTGCTTGGGCATGTCCGGGTGGCGTCCCCCGTGGTCCAGCACGATGCCGTTCACGAAGCGGCTGTCGCAGCCCATCTTCTGCTGCATGTGCATGACCTCCACCATGTGCAGGTCCACGGGGTCGTCCCCCTGGTTGCTCCCGTCGGTGATGGCCACGCACTGGACGGCGTCCACCACGGCGTCGCACATCCCCAGAGCGAGCTCGGGCTCAAGCTTCGTCTTGAGGGAGGTCAACGCGATGGAGCGGAGGAGATCGCGGTTCTTGGCCACCTCGACGGTGGTGGGCTCCACCTGATTGCCGGCCTCGTCGAGGTCGAGGCCGTTGGCTCCCTCCTTGAACTCTTCCAAGAACTTGACGGCGGCGTCTCGCGCAATGTCGAACCCGTCCGTGATCACGCGCGGGTGGCAGCCCTCGCTCACGTAGCGCTCGGCCTGCTTCAGCAGCTCCCCGCAGAGGAGGACGGTGGAGGTGGTGCCGTCGCCGGTGACGTCGTCCTGGGCGGTGGCGGTCCGCGCCACCATGCAGGCGGTGGGGTGCTGGATCTGCATCTCGTGGAGCAGGACGTTGCCGTCTTTCGTCAGCTTCAGCTGCCCGGCGCCCCCCACGAGCATCTTCAGGGTGCCGCGGGGTCCGAGGTTGGTCTTCAGGACGCCCTGCAGGCCCGTGGCAGCCGCCACGTTCACGGCGAGACACGCTTGCTTGCTCACAATCTCGGCATTGGGGTTCAGGTCTTGTACACGCGATCCCATGATTTCACTTTTGAGTTTTGAGTGGGATTTCAGTGGAACGTGAGATTTCAGTGAGATTTCAGTGAGGAAGAATAAGAAGAGGAGAAGAGGAGAAGAGGAAGAAGAGAAAGAAGAGAGAGAAAGAAGAAACTAGAAACTGGGCAAGTTTTGGTCACGGGGTGGCTTCTTGGCTGCGCAGGGAAAGGGGGGAGTGGGTTAGTGGTCATGTCACGTTTTCGCCTAAGCCCAGCTGTTCGACCTCCCTTATAAGCGCAGCGCGACAGAATAAATGTGCAAAATAATCATTCAGGCACTTGTGAGAGGCCTCCAAAGGCACCGGCAAAATTTTGATTTCGAAGGGGGGGAAAGCGAGCTTAAGGGGCGCATTCGTCAAAAATTGGCACCATTCCTGGGTGTATTTGACTTTAACAGGGAACGGAAAGAGCTAAAACGTACCGAAATGCGGGAAAATGATGATTTTAAATTTCGACGGCCGGGCAAAAATCGTTCGATAGAGAGAGGAGCAAGTTTGGGCACTTTTAATCAAACCCCTGTTCAGCGAGAGAGAAAGAAAGCACCACGAGTTTGGCAGGGGTCGAACGATGCTCACGTTGAAGTAATGACCCTACCTTAATTTTAAACTTGAATCTTTCGTCCGTTTCGAAGACATAACTTAAAATCCGTTTCTTCTTGACAAATGCCTTTGAGTGGGTGGGATAGGTGGGCGAATAAAAATAGAAGAGGGGGATTTATTCACAAACTCATTTCTTTTCCTTCTTCTTAAACTCGGTCCTGGTGTCCCATATCTCTCGCTGCTTTCCTTTCCGACACAGGTCATTACATTACTTACAGGGTCGCATACTTGTCTGTCGCCTTGATTAATTCGCTTTTGATGTTTGCTTCACTCATGGAGTGGCCACAGTCGCTGCATATTTTGAGATCCGCCTCGGGCCAAGCCTTGTGAAGCTCCCAGCAGCTTTTTAGGGGGCAGACAACGTCGTACCTTCCGTGTACAATGGTGCAAGGAACGTCGCGAATTTTGTGTACATCCTCTAATATCTGCTGGTCGTTTCTGAAGAAGGCGCCGTTGATAAAATAGTGGGTCTCGATCCTCGCAAACGCCTCGGCAAACTTGGGGTCTTCACCTTCTGCCACCTTTTTGGGATCAACAATCAAATTGCTGGTACTCATCTCCCATGACGTCCATGCCTTGGCTGCCTCCAATCGCACCTTTGGGTCGTCGCTAGTCACCCTCCGGTGATAGGCACTCAACAGATCGTGTCTCTCCACCAATGGAATCGGCTCCAAAAACTTATCCCAGGCGTCAGGAAATAGCCAGCTACTTCCCTCCTGGTAGAAGAACTCAATCTCAGACCTTCGACACATGAAAATTCCCCTGAGTACGAGAGCTTTCACCCTCTCCCTATGAGTCTGAGCATAGGTTAAAGACAAGGTCGAGCCCCAAGATCCCCCGAACACCACCCACTTGTCAATGTTCAGATGTTCACGCAATTTCTCAATACTGCTCAAAAAAAATGAGAATGAATGAGTTAGTTTTGAGGAAAGGAAGGGGAGGGGAGTGAATGCGTCACCTGACGAAAACTTTATGTGAAACACTTACTCTGCCACTAAATCCCACGTTGTGTTTTCAGCAAGCTCGGCAAAAGGCAAGCTTTTGCCTGCTCCCCTTTGATCAAACATGATGATGTTGTATTTTTCTGGGTCAAAATATGTTCGATAGCTTGGAGGACATCCTCCTCCCGGCCCTCCGTGCAACACTAGAACTGGTTTTCCCTCTGGATTCCCACTACATTCCCAATAAATGGTGTGCAACTCACAAACCTTTAACATGCCATTTTTATAGCAATCAATTGCAGGATATGAAGGTGTAATGGATGATTCATTGATCTGTCGGCATGGATCGACGATCTCGTGGGTTTCTGGCATCGTTTTAATGAAAGTATACTTATAAATCACCAATTATTATTCTCTACCCGCCGATTCCCGGAATTAATTTACCTGTCGCAAGTCGCAAGTCGCAAGCAATCCCGAGACTTCAACGCTGAATAATTTGGTGAAATTAAAAACTTTAAAATGCCTAAAAATGCGTCCGATCGTGTTTCAGCGACGCGTAATCGTCTTCGCCACTTCGAATCCCGGTTTGCAGTCGCTATTGAGCGCCTAAATTCACTCTCTCCCACTTCTGAACGTTCAAACTATGGCCCCCCCACTCACTCCCCAGATTCTTCTGATGACGGCAGAGATTATGAATTCAAAGTGGTGTCTAGTCCTTTGGCCGTCTCGGGCCCTCAACATGGCCAATATCGGACTTCTAAGAAGCAAGCTGTTTTACTGATGCGAGGTGCGGAAGAGAAAAGGTCAAAAGCTGTGAATGCCAGGTTATTCAGCCCGACACCAAGGTCCCATCGCAGGCCTGTGGAACGACGAGATGACCACGAAATGATGGACAGTAACAACGATGATAACATCATGAAAGACGACACCCATCTGTCCCTGTCGATGCTTAAAGACGAAATAATCCAACAATCCCCAGACAACATAAGCAACAGCAAAATTAAAAGTAACTACAACAACTTCAGCAATAGTGATGGCGAAGAATTTGGATTTCCGATCGATGAGAATGCCCCTCCCTATGTGGACCACGCCGCAGTTGACTATGCTGACAGGGATACGCTTGCGCGTGTGGTAAAAAGCCAGCGGACGATGCTGCACAGCATAACAAAATCAGAACTCTCGTCCCGCAACCAAGCGAATCGTCTCTTGAAAGAAGTTGAGAGCCTGAAAGCTGAGCTTCGTCAGTCAAAGGAGGATAGGATCGCTGGACTTCGATCACTAGAAACTCGTAGCGATAAAATCCTGACCCACGCGCAGTCAACAGCAGCCTTCTATGACCACCTCCGACAATCCCGCAGCCTCGACGAGCTGACCCTAACAGTCTCTCGCCGCTTGCCTTTGATGCTTTCGAGCGAGACGAGCAATATTTTTGTGCTCGACCCGCCGCTCTTGATTGACACCACTGCCGTCAGCACCCCAACCACCCCTACCATCATATGGACTCGGACGGAAACGAATGAAAAAATTTCGGCCCCAGTGACCACTAATGGCCCCGTGAGCGAATGCGCCCTCAGCCATAGCCCGCTGAATATTGCGGCCGGCGAAAAGATCAACCTGGCCAAGACTCGAGGCCTGAACAACACGCTCTTTTTAAACTCACCAGCGAAAAATGCCTCTGTTCTTTCTCCGCAAGGGCCGCATTACTCTGCTGAAGAGGAGTACACGGAATTCGGTGTCGCGATGCTGTGCACACCGATAATTTCTAGCGATAAGACGCACGTGCTAGCTGTCCTCCAGGCCATGGGGCCGCGGGAGACTTCCACAACCCCCCTCTCCCAGTTCAACGCAGAGTCCGTCGCCTGCTGCGAGGGGGTAGCCCGCGAGACTACAATAATAATCGAGAACATGGAAGTGAAGCAGTTAATTGATGATGTAAACAATCAGAAAGCGTTGGTGGATAAATTGTGGCCTCTGGGAGTCGGTTTGAGCCACGCGATGGTTGCTTCCGCGCCTGAAAATATTAAAAAATCCCCCATGAGGATCCTCAGCGAAGATGTTGAGGAAATTGTAAGCAGAATCTACGGGGAAGAGACAGAAGAATCGTCAATGATTGCTTTTGAAGACCATACAGATGACGTGAACACAACAATTAGCTCCTTTAAGAGTGCGCACCAATACAATAACAATACGAACAAGACAAACAACAACACGAATTCCAAATACAACGTGAAGGCAAAACTCTTCGCATTTGAGGCTTCTCCGTCCCCTTCACTGGTCTACCACGCCTTTGAGTCTCCTCTATACGTGAGCGAGATTGAAGATGAGGTGATCCGGACCTACGTTGGCACTGTTCTCTCCTCTGCAGATGATTGCGAAAACGTGATCACCACAACAAAATTGAAAACCCAATCGAACAAGTTTTACGATTTCGTGTTGCTCGGCGACCGCACCGGAGTTATTGTCGTGTGCTATGAGACACGCAGTGCTCCCGATACCATCACCACGTCTTCCCCCCTATCGTCTAAGCCTAAACTGCAAGCCCTAGTGAACCTACTCCCGTCGCGAATAACTTCCGCCCTCAATTCGTCCAATGGCCCTCCAGACCTCCTCCAAGAACTGACTACCACACTTTTGCAGCCATCTTCCCTTAATTCTCTGGCAGTCTACTGTGAATCAATCAGTAATATGATCAATGATGATCAAATACAAGTCAACTTCGGGTGCCAGTCCATCTATGTGCTCCCTCTCCTTCCCTCCGACCGCGACTATCTCTTAACACCAACAGGTGCTGAAAAAGTGAAAATCAATACAACCTACTTCGACGAAAAGAAACGCATACTTCACGCGTCACCCCACGACATCAACGCCATCGTTCGATTGCTTCAACTCGATTACAGCAAATCTCAGATCAAGAGCATCACCTCAATCCCTCTTCCCTCCTTGGGCTTTTGCGTCTTGATCAACTCCGACACCAAGACTATCCTCAAGGAAAATTTGGTTTTTCACAGAAGCAACAATTACGAACACGTTGATTTGGCGAACAAAACTTCAAGCAATAATCTGCAGCTACTCGTCAGCTCTGTCATCGTCCCCACCCTCTCTGTGGTCGCCGTGAGGTCTAGTCGAAGCAATGAAAATGACAATCTCAGCGCCCAAATAAAGCTGTCGAAGCTTCTCAATTCACACAATACAAAGCGCGAAAAAACAAGCAGCGCACTGCAAGCGCTCAAAGCTATGGAACATGCATCAGTGGCGAGCAAACTGCACGAGGCAGAAATGCAGCTGCTCGAACTCGGACCCAAGGTCCAGCAGATTCAGCCTTTGGAGGAAGAAATTGTAAGCCTCGAGCGTCAATTATCAACGAATGTGGGTATTAGTGGTGCAATCGATACAATGCTAAAGCTGGATCAAGTCTCAGCTGTACTTGAAGTGATGAAATCAACCCTGACAACAATTTTTTCTCCAACTGCTATCGTCTTCCTCCCGACAAGCACAATCGACAACAATAGTGGCATTCCTTCCCTGAGCCTGGAATTTGTGAAATCGGCGAAGAAACACACTCATTCTTATCATTTCTTTCAGCATATAGGGAATGTCGCCAATCACGCCAGCTTCAATCCCGTCGTGGATGGGGCAACCTACAGCTCAATGTTCTTCTCCTTTATCAGAATTAGTGACTTCAAAACCAAGGAGGAGACCAACAATATCCTAATTCGGCTTGGTAGAGAGGGCGAAATCGAAGACTTTGAGACGGCCGCTATCAAACGTCTTGTCTACCATGGCGAGGCTAGCATTCGCCAAATTCAAGAGAAGGAAAAAAGCGAGAATGATAGCAAGGCTATCTTGTCACTGGCGGCCGCCTTGAAGCTCAAAATTAACGGAGATGGGGTTGATGAGAGCGATCTGGAGAAAGTGAAGGCGATGGATGATGGTGTCTTTACGCGATTAATTGCGTCCGCGGTTACAAAAATCTTAGATTTGGAGGACACTAATGCAAAACAGGGTGTCGATTTAGCGAGGCTAACGAAAGAACACGACGAAAATCAGCTCAAAAAGGAGGTCAATCGCCAAATTGCCGTTGCTTCTGCGGCATGCGCAAGCTGCCTCAGCGCGGTTGGGGATAAAAAAATCAGCAGCCTCCTTACTACTACCTTGGACACTCGAACTCAAACACTGCCGGATACTTCTTCCCCCGCTCCCACGGGCAAAATTAGTCCGGCGCTGAGTTTGATCAATGAAATTGCGACAAACAATGACATTGCACAAATTCTCAATGCGGTGCCAAAAAAAATACAGCTCTTCATCACGTGCGACAGCTTCAATGGTACGAACAAGCACTTAAAGCTTTCTCCTCCCGCCCAATTTCCGTTGTTTTCTTTCGTGCACCCCACCCAAACTGACTTCTTGCTTCCTTGGGGCCGCGACATCCTTGTGAATGACGAGGAGATGTCAGATGCAATAGGAGGCGATTTGGAGACATTTTTGAAGGAAAGCAATACGCGAGAGCTTTATGGAAATTTTACGATAACGGATCCTGCATCTGACACTGTCGTTGGTGTGATTTTATTCGTTCCTAACCCTCCGAGAGAGCTCGCGCGTCCACACTTCCACGCCCACGAGGACGCGTACGATCTGCTGGGAAAAACCCTCACTGCCTGTATCCATCGTATATTCGAAAAGCGCAGGAACGATCTTGACCAGAAGTTCGCGCTTCAGACCAAGGAGATAAAGGCTACGCTGACCGAGACGGCGAGCAAACTGAAACATGTGACTATGCAGAGACAATCTTTTGAGAACAAAATTGTCGAGACGACTAAGATGAGTGAAAACCAGACCAAGTTGTTGTCAGAATCAGAATCTACTATAAAGCGGCTTGAAAGCGGTAGCCGGGATTTCCAGGAGAAATTACGGCAGGTTGCTTCGGAGAAGGAATCATTGAAGGCAGATATGATAGCATTGAAGAGGAAGAAGGAACTGATCGAGGAGGAGGCCACAAAAACTGCGCATGAGATTGGTATGCTTCGAGCTACTAGTGACGATTTGATGGTAACAAATGAGTTGCAGCAAAGCTCGCTCTTAAACTTAGGCAGACTGATGTCTTGCTCAGGGCTCGAGAGCATGTGCCGAGAGATAAAGAGTGGTGTGGAGGATATTTTAGGGAATGTGCTGGAAGAAGGCGGAGTCCTACGCGTCAGCTTGCTCAAGCAGCCAAAAACTGGAGACGCCGACGCCAACGCCGACGCCGACGCCGACGGTGATGACAACGCAATAGGAGACGCACTTGTTGATGATGACGGTGCGACGACGCTCGAAATCAAAATCTCCTCTCAGACTCCCTACGTCTTTGGCTACATCTCCTACACGACAGCTTCCTCGGCGATATCTCCACTCGCTCGTGACCTACTGGTAACCTATGCGAAAGTGTCCGCATTTTCTATTGCAAGGATTTTCAGGGATGGAGACGTTGAAAAGATGAGGGAGGGACTGACCTTTGGAAAGGCAATGGAGGGCATGTACGCAGCTATGACGGCTGCCTGGGAGAGAAACCTGGCGGAAGAGGCGGACAAAGACGTTCAAAGTGAAAATGAAGTGTTACTGCCTCAAAATCGCCATCTCGCGTTCGTGTCGAGCTTCGAATCCGCTGCCATTCAATTGCTGTCTGAGAACTCGACCAAAACTGAGTGCAAATTCAGTGTTAAGGTTATGTTCACCGGTGCAAAGACCTCTACGGGGCTTCCCGCGCTATCGACCATCCGAGGGGAGGTTATTCCCCTGCTGGGAGGGAGAGATGAGGAGGGATGCGTGTCGGAGCTCGTCGACTGCGTCAATGGGGGTGGGAAAAACATGGTACGGGGGGCGGGAGGGATCATTTACGTCCCCATTCGGTACAGGGCTAACGCCATCCCAAGAGCAAAAGGAGGCCAATTTAAGGTGGGCGCAGTCGCTGTCTTCCAGCGGTTACCCGTCGATGACGAGGGAGCTTCTAATATAATCCACCAAGAGATGCACTCTGAGAACTTTGGCTTCTCGTCTGTGGAGGAAGCGATGATAAAGCGCTTGTGCGTATTAAGTGAGCCTCTTTTCAGCAGCAGCAATGAGTGCAACGAAGCGACTGCGTCGCTTCATGCCGCCGTGAGTGCAATCAGCACCCTACGAACCAAAACGGACCGGAGTATTGTTGCGTTAGAGAGAGCCAATGAGAGGTGCGAATTTTTATCTACCTCAGTCGGTTTAGTCAGTGAATTGTGCCGGAGATGTGGAGAAGTAGAGATTGGCGTTGAGAAAAATATCATCAACGGTGATAGGGACGCCGTTTGGAAGGTTGGCAAGGCAGCGGTGATGGCCTGTTTGAAGGATCCATCCGCAAACTTAAAGTCCTTCTGCATCTCGCTCTTAGTCGTGACAAGGAAGGAGGCAGATGGTGGGGTGTTCGTTAAAGAACTTTACAGTGACGATGGAAGAGACGAGGGTGATGAACGTGGGGGCGAATACTTGCTCGATAGCGGTGACAGCGAGACCATCGCGATGGAAACGAAATCGCCTCTATCCAAGGCCAGCGCAACAGTGACTTCGCGTGTTGAGAGGACGGCGACGACGGCGGCGACGACGGCGCAAGTGTTGTTACGTAAAGCCGAGAGCCAAAATAAGCGCTTTCAGGCAATCAGCGCCAACATCGGCTACGGGCAGTATTTCATCACCTTGGTGACGACTGATGGTATCAGTGAGGAAGAAACGATAGCCCTCGAAAGCGTCACTGCGCTCATTGGGGTGCTTCTACTCTGGTGCAAGAGTGAAGGGCTCGTGGACATGGAGAGGCGCCGGCGGGAAGACATAGACCTCGTCGCTAGCGTCGAGAGCAGGTTTGAAGGGATGTTGCTAGAAAAGGATAGAAAAATCAACGACCTGGCAACCATAAACAATAGCCTTGTAAAGGAGGGGGAAATGTATAAGGATAGCGGGGCGGCTCTAAAGAGACTGGTGATGGAGAAGAAAAGCATCGAGATTCTCTTGTCGATGGATATCGGAGGCGAGGAGATAGACATTGACAGGTACTGTGATGTCTTGCTGAGCAGTGGTGAGGTCTTATGCGGGGGCGGGGACTGTACTGTTGCCGTTCTGAAGTGGTCAACGGAAGTTGGTTGGAAGGAGCACTTGCATAGTAGGGACGGACGGGGAGATAGCACGACGTTCTACAGTTTTCCAGGAGATAATACTAGCCAATTTGTCAAAACAGCCGTCGAGACGAACGTCAACGTCGGGATTAAATCGGGGGAAAGAAGAACCTATGTGCCGGTGCCTATCACAGAGACTTCGAAAGTGGTGGTTGTATTCGAAAATGAAGAGGGTATTGAAGGAGAAAATGGCTTTGTACTTCCCTCAGGCTGGTCCGATGCCGTACTTAGCCTGACCGGCAAATCCATCACCTGCGTTTCTCTCCTCTCTCACAAAGGAGCAAAGATCGCTGAGCTCACTACCGACGTCAGCTTGTTGGAAGAGAAGGTTGTCGAGGCGGAAGGAGAGAGAGAGATGCTCAATCAAAGCGTCATGATAGCAGAAGAGGGAAAGAGGGCAGCAGAGTTGAATTTCAGGGGCGAGAAGCAGAAATCGGAAGGAAGAGCGATGAAAAAAGGGAACGAAATGTTAGAGGTAAAAATGGTAGCTCTGCAAAGTGTAGCGCTGGCAGTGCATGCTGTCAGAGCTATCAGCAATGTGGACGGTGGTGGGGATGGAAATTTATTGGTATCCGTGGGAGTCGGTGCAGAAAGTGGACCAGAGGAGTTTTATTTCTACAAAGTGCTAAAAGAAATAGTCGAGAAAGAACTCGTTAAGGTTCTGGCGGGAAGCGAAAACGTTAAGCTTATCATCGGTGG
>ERZ651776.1189-NODE-1189-length-32217-cov-4.556036_pt1 | contig 32217 bp, 22 predicted proteins | sample MGYA00514761_ERZ651776 | MGnify/ENA metagenome assembly ERZ651776
GTGTTATTTGAAGGGCGTTTCTACGAATGGTGGTGTCTGAGAGAAGGAACGGCGGTGCTCCCTCCAAAAACATCTCAAATAGCCAAGTGTGCTTGATTAACAACAATAGAGCTCTCGTTATCGCCCGCAGTGTCCTTTTAGTCGACAAGCAGGAGATCTAGGTTAACCCACATTGATGAATTGCTTTGGATTGTCATCACTCACTATCACTATTCCACGACGCTCATCGACTTACTGTTTTAAAAGGACAATTTGTATCTCTGGACGATACAAAATCACGGCAAAAAAGTAACAGCATGCACACACAATCACTAACTTTCAAGCAAGCAAAAAAAGCTCCTACATATAAACTAGAACCCCATGTGCTTCAAATTAACTATTGTTCTTGTAACTTGGTGGTTGCCATCGGCATCTGGTCCTCCAGTGGTCGAAGGTCTCTTGAATGCGAACTGTCCGCTGGCTGTAATGTGCTGGGCAAGCTGTTGTTTTCTCATTTCTGAAGTGTCAACTCTTCCCCCATGTCCAAAGCTTGTCCGCGCTCTGCGTGTTCCTGGGGCTGTCGTCCCTCGTTTGAGTATAAGCGGTGGGTTCTTTCCATCGGCGCTCTCTTCTTTCCAATGTATTGGCATCCTGGGCAATGTTTTTGTGCTTCTGCTGCCGAAGGCATTCAGAGCATCCAAATCCTTGGCAAGTTTCCAGTGCTTTCCTTGCTGAGGATTGGGATCGCGAATTTTTTTTAGTTCGGCTTTTTCTCTCTCCTCCTCTGCCCTCTCCTTGGTATGATAGCCCAAGGCTGTGTCGAAAATGTGGAGACTTTCCATCATGTTGTTCCAGTCCCCGACCCCAGGGGCGTGAGAGTTACCACCTAATATGGAGTTCTCGCTGGAATCAATGGGAGGAATTGTCTCTGCCGTGGTGTAAGTCTCCAAACTGGCGTTTCCGAGAGTTTGAAAGCTGTCGTTGTGAATTTTACTGGCTCCTCTAGTATCTCTCAGCATCCCCGTTCCCACCCCTCCACCTTCGCTGTTTTGCTTTGACATTGTCAAGCTTTTGCGGATTTCCTTCGCACGTCGAATGGTACTCCTGTGGACGTGAACATTTCCCCTGTGCAAGGTTTTATTCAGGAAGTTTTCTTGAGACGGATGTCTCATGAGCTTCTTGCTCATCCTGCGCGTCACTTGCTCGATCTCCTTGGCTTCGTCCTCCTTTATGAAGTCATAAAAGTCCACGGCGGTTGTCTTGTCATCGGTTTGCTTTTGCGTCTGCGGGCGAAAATGCCACGGTTCAGTGACGATATTGCTCATCGTAGATTCATTCAAATTCAGCGTGCCGAGAGGATTCCCTTCCACATCCCAAATCTTGGCGCTGCAATCGGCACTGCTCGTGATGAGGGATATGGGGGAGTTGACAGAAGCGATGTTGCTGATGCTGTCGGAGTGCGCTCTCCAACAAGTTGACGGAGTGCGCTCACTGACTGTTCGTGGCTGATAAGATCGGCTAATTCTTCGACGAGTGGTTAGTTCGTCAACACCGATGATGTTGTGGACGATCCTGAAAGGGTTGAAGCTGCTGCGTCGGCGAGACGATATGTTCTTGATGTCCATTATTTTTTCGGTCAAGTACCAAGCGAAAACTACGCCCTTCTCGTTCGACGCAAAGACAGCGTAGATCATCTCATTCGCCTCTTCCGAGCTCTTTGCCTTCAAAAGCTCGACATTCGAAGGAAGATCCGATCGTTTGAAAATCTGAACAGCCAAACCTGTGATGGTCGCTTCCGCCAGCTTTACGCTCCCGGAGTATTCTGTCCAACAATTGAATGTGTCCTCAGAAGGCAAAAGAGTGAATTGTGTCACGCAAGAGGGCACGAGCCACGCATGAATTACGCCGGAAGACACAGCACCGAGCAAGAGAGGTACCGGCGACAAGAACTCCATATCGAGAACCTCCAGACTTTTTCCAGGAGTAGCGTTGGGCTCCACGCACGTTCCAATGAGCTCACACGTCTCGTAGTCCCAAACATGGAGGTGATGTTCGACTAGCCCGCTCGTTGTGGCAGTTGCAATTAAATTCAGGTGCGTGCTGAAGCAGCTATTCAAGAGCTCATTACTCCCCATTTCCTCCGCCGACTTCCCTAGAACTAAATTCTCCTCTTCGCTCGCACATAGGAAGCTGCTCCGGCGGCCCATATCACTGCGACGACGTGATTGGTGGACGTTGTGTTGCATGTTCACGCTTGCAAGAATGCTATTGTGGCGAGAAGCCGTTGGGCTGCTGCTGCCAATATTCTTGCTGCTGCTGTTGTCGCTGAGACTCGTGAGGCTGTCTTGCGGCCCCATGTTGGCGGTTTGGGACGTAACGGACGCTCTACGGCTACGCTTACGATTTGACATTGACATCGTCGACGTTGTAACGTTTGGGGAGGTTTCCGTGTTGCTGTTGCTGTTGTAGTTGTCGTCATCGTCTTTCCACGTTGGAGACGGTGATCGCTGCTGTTGCTGAAAGACCTGCGCTGCCGCCATAGTGCGCGCAAGGCTCCCACTGTAGCCTGCTGGACCGCCTCGTGTCTTGATCTGGATCGATTTGAGCAAAACGGACCGAATTGGAACAGAATGACCGTGGGACGATTTCTTCCCGGCGACGTAGCCCTCAGTATCCACCTCGTCTAAAATGTGGAGCACTCCGTCCATCCCCGTGGACATGACGCACTTTTCGCTCATGGAAAATCCGAGCCACGTCACTGGACCGGCGTGGGGATCTAGCTTCTTAACGACCGCTCCAGATAGAAAGTTGATCACGGTGATTTCTCCGCCGTCGTCCGCGATGATAATCTTTCTCCCCGACTTTGTAAGGCACATGTACGTAAAATCGTGCTGATTGAAGGTTTCCGACTCTCCCAAAATTTTCGATTTCTCGTACGCGCGGAGCAGTTTTCCCTTGTGAGCGTCGAAAACGCTCACTCGGTTCGCGCTCAGCGTGATAAAATTGTGGAAGCTTGTGTTATATAGGCTCATGATGACCGGATCGGTAATGTCAAGGATTTTCCGATTGTAAATCTGCATTCCATCGCCCGTGATTGCCACGAGCATTCGCGGAATAACGTTTTTGCCGTCCTTCGTTGGAGGAATCGTGGTCATGTCAATGACAGGCCCATCATGAAAGCAGTTGGACGGCTCAATGTGCTGGATCATACTCATAGAAGTAAGCGAGAATACTCGGAGGTTGCCGAGAATATCGATTGTAATCGCATTATTCTCCTCGTCCACTATTTCAATCGCCGCGATTTCTTCCTCGTGACCCTTGAGCATTCCCTTACGCTCCTCCTTGATCCCGTGCTCCCTGTCAGAGTCCCAGACAAAAACATTCGCATTGGAGTTCTGCTTGCAATTGCCGACAGTAAAGATCAGATCATATGACTCGCTGAACCCCAGCAGTTTTACCCCCTGTTCGTGTGCGTTCACCTTCCTCACGATGAACTGTTCGGCGTCGATACTTATGAAGAAAGGTTCCTGCAGATCAAGGCAGATGATGCTGCCGTCAACGGAACCGCCGAGAAGGAAGTTCCCTCCGTCCGTTGATCTGATCTCCAGGAGAGCACTGATTCCGGCGTTGTTGAACCTGATTTTTTTGCTCACTTTCTCTTCGACCTTGACCTTCTTCTTCTTTGCCGGTGCGGCCATTTTTTCCAAGTCCATGATGCTCTTGGTCAACGCGCTCACGGCGTCTTTCTTTATGATGCTCCCCTCCTTTTGCCGCAGCCTCGTCCGACTGTTCAACGTCAGGATGTCCTTTAGAACTTTTGGGTCGCTCCGAAGCGGTTGGAGATCATCCGAAAGGCCACTCCCGCCGCCCGCGCTACCAACGCCGCCGCCCCCCGCTGCTTTCGCTGCCATTATCTCCTTGTGAATTTCGCTCGCTTCCTTCACAAACACCTCATCCACGGATTTTTTGATCCGGCTGCAAAGTACGACTCCGCTCCTCGGGCTAGCAGAAAACAGCATATCTTCCCGAGAGGAGTGACAGAGACATTCTTGCGGAAACTCTGTCTCGAATCGCTGAACTAGCGTAGCAAGAAATTGTGTTCCACTGGACCGTTCCTCTGCAGTTGGGATGTCCCAAACACTGATGAAGCCCCCCGTGCGCTTCGTCTTCTCCTCGTCCATCTGGCTACTGCTAATTATGCAGTCCTCTCCCTCGACGCAGACGCTCTCTACTACGTTGTGCTGCAAAAAGTTGGTATGGTGGCTCAGCTCCATCCCGCTCCTGGGCATCACCTCCCCGCTGAACCGATTCGGAATTAGAAGCTTTACCCCCTCGTTGCGACTTTGGACCATGGATAGCTTGTGAATTGGGGCTGGCAAGTACCTCAGTCGAAGAAGAGGAGTAATGTACGTCGATGTATCTTGCACAGGGATAAGGTGGTACTGCATCTTTTGCGATGACCCCTCCCCACCGGCAGCACTTGCAGAGCTCTCCTGCATGACATCAATCTGCATTAGAAAGCCTGCGACATCGGTCCACTTCACCTTTCCTTCGCCACGAGCATCGACCTGTTTGTAGACGTCCACGATACTCTGCAGCAAGTTGTTCTGGGCGCTATTACCGCTTTCACCGCTTCCAGATGGAGAGGACAGAACCAAAGATGGGTTGGTAGGAGTCGGGAAGTCAGCTCTGGATGTCACCTTCTCCGACCCTGGCTGGTGAATCGAGAGCTGTTGTCGACCCTCGCGTTTTTCTTCCTCCCTAATTACTTTTTTAACGATCCTTACGAATTCCCGAAGGCCCAATCCCTGGGAACGGTCGGATGGGGGGAGAGACAAATATGCGCGTTTTAAGAGGTGGGGTGGAAGCAAAGAGAACAGGGCCAATACTGGTGCAGATGTCGACTGCTGTTGATGGGGGACCTCGGCTGTCATGAGTAGTGTACAATTTACGACTTTTCTGTTCCTCTGCTGCCTTTCTCTGAAACGAGGAGTTGTTGATTTTGCAGCTGCAAAATATGTGTGTGGTATGCCGAATTGGCAAAAAAAAATGTCAACTTTGTTCGATATCCATGCAATCTAGCGGATACTAAGGGGGAAGAAAACGATAAAATCACAGCAAAGATTAGCAAAACAGATTTGCCCCTCTTTCTTGTCTTCTTTTTTTTTTTCTCTTTTTCTCTTTTTCTCGATCTTCGTCTCTTCGCCCAAATCCAAAAATTGTGAACCTCACATACACGGGGTTTTTCACTTCGATTTGACATGAAGTTCGTCCAAGCCCTAGCTGTACTTTTGGCAGCCCCTATCTCGGCTGATCCTGTTAATCACTTAAGTATTGATAAATTGACAGTCCACAATGATGTTGTCTCCAAATCCATGACTGCCTCAGCAATCACTGCAACGGGAGCGATTGAGGCAGCAGAAATTGCTTCGAAGTCATCTTTGAACGCCGTTTCGGTGACAGCGTCTGGTGCTGTCAATGCAAAAGATGTAACTGCAACTGGAGTTATTGATGCCACTGGCGCAATCTCGACAAAAGCTGGATTGAATGCTGCAACCATGACCGCAACCGGCGCTATCACCGCAAAGGATATCACCGCAAGCGGGGCTATTGACGCAACCGGTGACATCAAGACCAAAGCAGGGGTCGTCGCTGCGGCCATTACCGCTCCTGACGCAACCTTAACTACCATCAAGAACCTCGCCACTGTCGAATCCAATGCTGTCACCTTCAGTGGTGGCATCACGTCTACCGGAGTTCTCACCGCAACGACAACCATTACATCTTCCGGTGATATCACCTCCAGCAAAAATGTGTTCGCGACTGATTTCAAAGCAACCAACAATATTATTGCCGACAAGAGTGGGATTTTCAACGACATGATTGCTACGGAAGGAGTCTCCGCTGACCATTTTATCAGTGCGGGGTATGTTAATGCAGGTGGCGACATTACTTCTCAAGGGGCTGTCAGTGCAAAATCGGGAGAGTTCAGCGAAAAAGTAACTACCACATCGATGGAGATAACAGACGCGTTGGTTGTCAGCAAAGGTAGCGTCGTCGTATCGGGAGAAAAATTAATCAACAACGGAATTTTCGATAATCAAGGAGCGGCGGAATTCGGTGATGGTGTCTTTCTAAAATCAATCCTAAATGTCGATGGTGACACTAAGCTCGATGGAAGTCTCGAAGTAGGCGGATCTTCTGTGCTTAACGTCGCTTCCGCGACTGAGCTCACCGTCGACAACCTTGCAGCAAAAGCATTTGAGGTAAGCATAAGAAGTAACCTGATGACAATTAAGCACTGATTGTGCTCTCTATATTTATATTGACGGACGCTAACCATCACCACCGCATCATTGCAGCTTCAAGAGGGGAGCGCTAATACTCTCGCTGTGACAGAAAAACTTGCGGTCAAGGGTGAATTTGAGACTGCAGGGAAGGCAACTTTTTCAGACTCGGCAACGTTCGAAAGATCTGTCGTCGTAGGAGGCGAACTAAAGGTCAATTCGATTCTCATTGACAGTAAAGAAGAAGATCCTGAGGAGGGAACAACTTCCGCAGCTGGTGATATCACCACCGTCCACGGGAAAATGACTGCTTTCGATGTTATCGCCAAAAATAATCTCGTTGGTGAAAACGCAGTTGTCAATAAGGATGCGGTCGTCATGGGGGAGCTGACCACAAAAGACGCTGTCGTTACTGAGTCTCTCACTGCCACAAAAGTCGTTTCAAGCGGCGGAATTCAGGTTAGCGGAGGGATGGTAACGAGTGTAGACGGCTTTGTGAGTGAAGAGGGAAGTTTCAAGGGTAGAATTGTTGAAGTGGGTGAGCTTAAAATCAATTCGGACCAGTTCGTCGTTAGTAGCGGAGAGGGAGCGGTTGAGGAAGGGGGCGAGGCCACACCGCCATTTGTTAGTATCAAAAGCTACACGCACGTGACTGGAGAACTCCAGGTCGACAACAAGGTCAGCGCGAAAAGCATCAGCGTGAGCGGTGTGAGCAGCTTCGAGGGTCTCTCGGTCGCAGGTAACGTTGCGGCCGACGGTGATTTTCAGGTCAAGGGAGGGATTAGTAGCGACTCTGTTGTAAAGGGTGTCAGCGTCATGGCTACAAGGATCTACAGTGACGACATTACTGCCAACGGATTTTTGCTGGGCAACACGGTCAAGTCGAAGAGCACCATCGAAGCGGAGGGTGAAATTCGAGGGAACGAGATTGTGAGCTTGAACGCCGTGAAAGGGAAAGTAATAGATGCGGAGGAGAAAGTGAGTACTATGAGCTTGAGCGTCAGTGCCGGGCTAGTAGCTGGGGGCGTGGAGTGCCGTAAGTTGAAAGTCGGCGAGATCGACGTCGGTGAGAAATTAACCGAGGTTATTGGGGTGGTGAATAATTTGTCGGCCGAAATTGAGGCGCTCAAAGCAGAAATTGCGGTCTTGAAAGCCCAATAATTATTGTTGTTGCTATTATTTATGGTGTTGTGAAGAAGTTTTGCTACGGCCAACAGTCGGTTTCTATCTACCAATTAATTTTATTTCTCAATATACACTTTTCCAAGTGGCTTTGCACCCGCCGCTGCCCCCCACCTCCTTCCTTAGCCCCATCCTCGCCCCCCACCACATCGAACAAGCGAAACTTACTCCGAGCGACCTGACATAGTGCCACCAGTGTCGTGGCAAGTAAAGAACCTCGCCGGGCTCAATAATCGCTTGCATACCTACGGCCGACGCGAAATCCTTGAACTTTTCCTCGTCAAGATTGTCTATGTCTACGAAACTATTGTTGCAGCTCTCCCCCGATCGAGGGTAGAGTTTATCCGTTTCGCTCTTGCTGTAGATTCGCACGTACTACGGGAGCCAAGAAAAAAGATATTTAATGATTAGTATCTCTGGCAAAAAAGGGCCACCTTAAGACGCTTCACGTCCTCCTTCCCTAAGTCGCGCAGATCTCACCTTTTTCCCAACCACCTGAGCAAGAAGATTCTCGTACGGATCGTTGTGCAATGGACTAACTGTGCTCCTCCCAAACCATCCGGAAACTATTGGCTCGGAAGCATATTCGCAGCTTGGCGGAGCGCGCTCATCATCGATACCCTTCAAACTGGTGAATTCTGGCACTGTCGTAATGTCTCCCAGTAGCGTAGGTATTTGATCGAATAGCTGGTATTGAGCAAGATAAGCTCGTTTCCCCATAAACTCTCCGCCTCCATTATCCCCCTTCTCTTCCACAAATTCAGTAATAAAATCACTCAGGCTCATAACTCTCCTCTCAAAGGAGTTGCTCAAGTAAGTCAGGCTCCCATCCGTCTCGTCGCAGATTTCAATGGGCACCATCCGCGCCCCCGCGACGGCTTTGAGATAGTTGAGATCGTGCCATTTCGTCAGGGCAGGCCAATCGTCAATCAGCCCCGTGAGAATTACGGGCGTGTTGGTGTCTATGAATTCAGCTTTGAAACTGTCGGGGGTGATCTTTGAAATGTCAACCCTGGGAATGTCGCTGATACGTGAATCTTCCGACCACTGTATAGGTTTTTCCGTCGTTGATGTCGCTGATGTCGCTGGTGTTCCTGCTGATGTTCCTGCTGATGTCGCTGCTGATGTCGCTGCTGATGTCGCTGCTGATGTTCCTGCTGATGTCGCTGCTGAATGCAGCTTCTTCAACGCCCGCGATTCCGCACGAAGTGCGAGTTCCTTAACAATAGCCCCCCACACCTCCACCCCCCCACGCAGCACACACAAATCAATCGCTCGCAGTGCTGTACCCGCGTCGTCGGCAGCTGCACTTTCCTCTGTAGCTGCTTCCATTCTATTTACCAATGCCTCAGCAAAAAAAAGACTGCTGGCTGCATAGACCTGATTTAAATCCTCCCCCTCTCCCTCGTTCGAATTCATTTCAGCTATCACTGCATCCCTGAGCGAGTCTGCGCATGGTACTGTAATATTCTCGGAGAGTTCACGTAACTCCTTCGCAAAGGGTGACCCTTCCTCAAGAGGCAAATCATCATAATTGTAGGTTGAGGGGAAACGATTTGTCTCGCTGAGTTTCCGTTTCATGGAACCAATTTATTTTTGTGATCGACTCGAGGGTTTTATTCGCAAGTTCTCCGTTAAATAGGTGCTAAAGACAGGGGTTTTTTTTTGTTCCTTTTCCGGACTGCGCCCTTTGCACAAGTTTGCAACCAAACAACTGTTTTGTCACTTGTACGATTGCTGACGCTCGTTGTCGCATCTTCAAAGGCACCCCATCACTGTTGAATTAACGCCCCCAATCCATCGGTACACCTCTCTCCGAAAATCTCCTCCCTGCTTCTTGAACCCCTCTCCACAACAACTCCACTGTCTTGCCTACCTCCTTACCCTACACACACAGGCGATGATTAGTACCGTTCGCCGCGAGAAGACTATTGACCGGTTGATTTTAGACCTCACAAAGATCAAAAACACAAGAAGCACAACTGGTGACGACGGTAATGAAAACCAAGATAAAGAGAACAGGGATGATTCTTCCACTGATTCCTCATCTTCGACGGACTCCGCCCCAATTTACGGCTCCACTCTTTCAGCTGCAATCGAACGCGGCATCGATCGGGAGTTGGGGGAACGTTTGACCCAAGAAAGCGAAAAAATGCGAAGCGAAATCTCTAAGATGCAATCCAATGCCTCTCCTGAATTCCTCAAGTGCCTGAACTCACTTCTCAACCAGATCCCATCGTCGATATCAAGTTGCAATGATGATGTCCAGACGCTTGCCAAGCGCCTCGGCACCAACTGGGGTGAGGACCTACAGCCCGCCAAGGACAAGATGGAAAACCACGAGGCCCGCAGAAAGCGATCCAAAAAAATCTTGAAATTGATTAACCAGGGTCTGAACGCTCGAAGGATGGAATTTGAGGGAATGGAGGCAATTATGCGGAGTGGAAACAGCGTCAGCGGCAGCGGCAGCGGCAGCGGCAGCGGAAGTGGTGAGAACCGAGGCTTCAAGGAGGCGCTCGCCTGCGTCGACAAAGCCCGCACAATGGTGGTTGAGGAAATCTTCCCGAAGAACGACCGACACGGGTTTCCCACCTCACTGTCGTCGACCCCACTCGGGAACCAATTGCTCCAGTCACTTCCAGAAATAGAATCGACGATCGTCGCCTCGTGCAACAAAAATCTCTCGCAGGCTTTCATCGAGCTTCGGCGTGAGAAATTCACTCAATATGTAGGACGAGGAGTGCTACGAAAATTCGGTTCCATCAGGCCTATAAGGCCTTGCTTAGAAGTCATCGGTGCGGATGTGAGTCGAGTCTGCGAAATGTTTGTAGGTGCTGTGGCGAGTGAGGCGTCAAACCCCCCCACGCCGGCAGCTACTTGGCGGAAACAACTGCAGGGGGAGGGAGGCGAATTCGCGGACTTATTTGGCTGGGGCTGCTGGGGCGACGATTCTGACTCTGATATCAATAACGACCTTCTCCCCGATGTTTTGCTCCCACCTGCCGATAAGAAGTCTCCTCCTCCTTCGCTCGCAAACCTCCTGTCTCTAATATCATCTTCCATCTCTCCAGTACATAACGCTCTGGCCACCTACAACTTGTTGGGACGGGCAGATGAATTCCGATCATGCTACAAGGCAAACCGCTTCGCTTCCAGCAGCAGCAAAAGCGCGATTGCCAGTCTAACAGGGGAATTTTTCTCATCCGGAACGACGTCTGAATCCGACGATGCTCTTTTCTTTCAGAGCAAGCTCGAGCGAATTCTCTGCTGTATCGCCGTCTTCTCTGCCGTGGAAGCCCAGGTATTCAGAAATCCTGAATCGACTGACGAGGGCTTACCCCACAGTCGGCAAGTCAAACGTAACCAGAACCTCAAACAGCTCTCTTCCTCGTACGAGTCTTCTTTGATTTATGAAGCCTGCAACCTGGCAAACACGTTTCAAAAAAGTACAAAACACCTCCACTTAGTGGCGAAGGCGCACCGTCTTCTGGGAGTATTCCGCACGACTGTCCAAAATCTGCATCCGCACAGCAACGCTAGGGCGGAAGATCGGAAGTGGATCGCGAAAGCTATCGATTTCAGCAGCGCTATCAGGCTGGGCATCGAGGAGCACATAACCAACTGTGAACAATTCCTCCGAGATGATAACTACGAGGGCGTGCTGAGATCGACCACTGTCAATCTTCCCTTCGGCTTGAACGAGGCGAACAGCAGTAGTAGTGAAGTCACGGATGCGATTGATTCTTTGGACCCCGGCTTCGGGAGGAGCCGGTACGATTCAGGAGGTAAAGGCGGCGTTGGTCTCATGTCAGATAATTCAGATAGAGCGACCGATCGCCACACTTTTTCCGGCTGTGTCCCGAAGATGCTTCGCAGCCTTCACAAAATCGTTATCACTATGTCTTGGATCGGAGCGCAGCAGCTAGATTGCATCGAAGGCGACCATCACCAGCTGCATGCAGCGAAGCAGGAAAAGGGGCGGGAGTGGAGCCGGGCAGTTATTAACATGGTCTCGTCCTGCTTCGGAGAGCAGCTCGATCTCATCAAGAATGAGGTTAACGACGACGCTGTCATTCACCAGGCAGTTCAGCTGACGGCCAACTGCTCATTCTTCAAGAATAACGCTTCCAAGTTCATCGGCCAGGCTGTGCGCGGGCTCATGATGAGCGGTCTCCTTACCAATTCATTCGAGGAATTCTTCCGATTCTCTGACGGCGTGGTAAAAAACGTGGAAAAAATGTGCGACAACGTAGAGAGCTCGTGTCGCGACAATGTCTTTTGTGTGACGAGGAAGAAAATCGAAGATTTACTCTCCTTTGCCCTCGATGAAGTCAACTGGTCTCCCAAAAATCCAAATAAGACGCCCAACGACTACGTAGAACAGCTCATAAACTTTCTGCGCATCACTTTTGAGTCCCTGGGCTCTTTGAGTGAGGTTGCGCGAGAGGCCTTGTGCTTCGGGTGCTGCTCCCATATTGCCGGGAAATTAATCGGACTTCTCGTCGGTGTCGAGTTCAGTGACTACCAAATTGAACCCATCGGCAAGCTCAACGCTGCTGGGGTTCAGAATTTAGCTCTCGACGTGGCTTCTCTCGAAACTTTTGCAAATGGCTGCGGGGTATCACAGCTGACGGAGTGCTTTCGCGAACTTCGCTTTTTCACGATGGCGCTATTGGACAGAGATCTTGTAATGCTCTGTGAGCCTGAAAATGAAGACCAGCGAATGCAGCGATACCCTCTCCTAGATTTGAATAAACTTGACCTTTGCCTGGACAAATTCTCGTTTTCTAACACTATGTCGAGCAAACTGAACGTGTTCTCGAGTAAGGGGAGCAACGACATATTGATGATGGAGAAAAAGGATGTAACCGCCCTGAAAAAGAGCATAGCTCAGCAAATTTGAACCGCAAAAAAGTAAAATGTAGAACGTAAAATTGAGGCAATTTGTCGTAAAATAGCCTACCGCACACTACTGCGACAATTTAAAGACAATTTAATTATCACACGGCTTCCTCGCCTGTTTCTTCTTGTGTCTCCTCTAAAAGGTCGCCGATTTCCTCTTCGCTCCCCAGGATTACACCCCTGTCCAACTCGTCGTCCACAAAGCTGACGACCTTCTCACTGGTCTCGAAGCATTCAATGACCCCGTTCAACAAATCAGTACTGGAGCATCGTTTCTTCGGATCAGTGAAGAAACAGTGTCGCAAAACCTCCTTAAATGCCGTAGGTGTCTCGCATCGCCCACCTAGACTCGGTCGATTCCGCTCGTCACTCACAAAATGAATAAATTCATCCAGCTCAAGGTTCTTCGTTTCGGCATCATCGAATGGAACCTCGCCACTGACAATCTCGCTAATCACCATTGCCAAGCTATATACATCGCTACTACAATCGTACAAGGGCCCGTAGGTCCCCGCTAATATTTCTGGTGCACTCCAGTTTCGTAATTTTGGCATTGGCCTGTTAACATCGACCTCCTCCCCGACAACCCTGTGCTCCCCCAAATCTCCCAGCTTCACCACACAATTATCTGTGACGAAGAAATTTAGGCTCTTAATATCGCCGTGTACAATACCTTTGCTATGCAAATAGCTGACCCCATTAATACAGTCCAAAATCATCGAGAGTTTCTTGTTCCACCTCAGAGAGATAGATATTTCCTTTTGCAAAAAGTGGTAGAGACTACCGTGGCCACAAAACTCTGTTACTAGGCATAGAGCCGGCGGCATAATACAGACTCCGCAGCACCTTAATATATTTGGGTGTGACAGCCTATTCAAAAGTCGGATCTCGTCTCCGAAACGGTCTATCACCGAAGCAGACAGTTCAACACAGAAAAGCATCTTGATAGCGACGACCTCTTTCTTGGCCTTCCGTCCCCTTTTAAAAAAACCTTTGTAAACCTTACTTGAAGCCCCGGCGGCAATCAGACTACCAGAAATGTCCTGTGGAGTCGAGAAGCTCACGCAACCGTAGGGAATCTGATTCACGCCCTAGTGAAGGAAGGGAGGGGTGGCGGACGACGAAAAGGACGACAAGGGCAATATTAAGTAAGTATGATATTTGCGAGAGACACGCCGGTTTGCCCACCCCACGTATCTGTCGCTCATTTGAACTTACTTGATTATCATCCGCCAGATTGCCTGCGATTGTTTCCACAGAGTCCCTCCTCAAAATCCCGAACCCTGTCATCAAGGGGGCATTTAAAGAGTTCTCCTGAGGGCTGTAAAGTCCCTGCCAAAACAAAGAGTCGTACCTCAGGGTCCTCAAGAGGATGAACGGAAAAATTGTGCCGAATAAGAACATCTTATTCACCTGCTCAAAACAGAAAGGATAGTCGGCATCTGTATTCCCAGTCACTAGGACATCAAACATGGTGACGCTCTCGTAGAGGAACCAGTACAAACACCAATTTCTCAGCGCCGGCCTTCTGTGGAACCAATCGAATGGTAGGAATAGTAGGAGGCCATAAAAAACCATCAGTGCGCCTGAGTAAACAGCAGGAATGAACATATCCCAGAAGTCGACGTCTTTATGCTTGTCACAAAGATACATTATCACATCCATCTGATAGCCCGCATTCTGTACAGTCTGCGCGACAGCAAAAAAAAGGGGGTTAGTTCAGAGACATTGTAGTAACGGGGGGATCGAGCGAGAAAAGGATAACTCACCAACACGCAGAAATACGTGATTATACCCCAACTCGTAGCTATTATCAAGGAAGCTATTTTGTGTTGTGTGTGTGAGGTGAGAGGAGAGGGTGTGAGCGTCATTTAATAAGGATGAGAATGGTCAATGAGGAGGAGGGTTCCTCGCATTTTTAGCTCGCAATGGGGGGCGACTCGACTCACTTTTAAGTGCCCTCTTTCCTACTCCTGTGTGCAAAAGCAGCACTGTAATACCCTCGTAGCCAAAATGGTGTAGCGCCCAATTCAAACTCGCCAACTGATTGGAATCTGAATCATGATCTGAACTATTATTTGGAGCGACCGTTACCGCAGCAAAAACAGTAATCGCGAATACATATAGAAATATATTCCTGTAAACCCCTAAAATCAGTGTCTCCGCCGCCTTTCTGCTTCCCGCCCTTGCCTGCGATGTCATCCAGATTTGTCTTATTAACATCAGAAACATGATTGCAGACTGGATCAAAGAGCTGTTCATAAGGGGGATCGATAAATGGAACGGATGAGGTATTTCAATAGTTGTATCCCATGGTGATGGCATAGCGTACCAATTTTCGCAAGTGCCACTTTGGTTTCCGTTAAGGGTAGTGGGGGGAAGGGAAGAATTGCCAAAGGTGAGATCTACCATGATTTAATGTAGTGGAGAAGGGTTGCTAAGGATTTTAGTGCGGATATGGACTACTCTACATGATCTCTGAGGAAGTGTAACAAGCAGATACCAAAAACCTCCAGGTAATTCAGTAGGAAGAAGACTGTCCAATAAGGTTTCTCACAGGGGGTTCACCGTTCGGGGGCAAATTTTCACCCGGAAGACCTGTCTTAAAAACATTGCAAATATTTATTAGTAAGACAATTAAACTTGTGTCACAGCTGGGCAAGCTACTTCAGCGAAAGACTGTTGAAAAAAAGAATATTGAATTCCATTCAATTTTGACATCTGACAAAGCAAGTTAGAACTGTTCTTTGTCGTGCTGAGGAGTATATTTGGAGAGTCAAGAACTTCTACATGGGCGCTTTTATCCCTTTTTCTGTCTCTGTGCTTCTTCTTTTGGCCGTCTCCCCCCAATATTCCACGTCACAATATGTCACAAACCACTGGAAGTTGACTGGGTGCATAGACAGCTGCACTGACGCTGCATGCCCGACAGGCCACAAAAAATATTCCGGAACCTGGTATCAACGTGAGACCACCGACACTTATGGAAATGTCGGCGGCACCTGCTGGAATCCTCTTGAGGAGAAATGCAAGTGCTACGCCTGCGCCGCAGGATACAGAGGGACAAATAGCGAGTGTTCTGCTTGCTCAGCTGGTACTTATCAATCCAATTATGGCCAAACACTTTGCAGCGTATGCGGCGAGGGGAAGGTTAGTGGAAATGCTGCGACTTCGTGCACAGAATGCACGGCGGGAAAGCAAGCACTTTCCTCTAACGGAGCCTCTTCCTGTGTGGACTGTGTTGCTGGGAGGTACAGCGACAATGGAGCAGCACTCTGCACCCCTTGTGGCCTCAACGAATTCTCCAGTTCTGGGTCATCAAGCTGCAGTGACTGTGTTGCGGGGAGGTACAGCGGCGGGAGCGCGTCATCCTGCACAAATTGCCCGGAAGGTACGAGCAGCGAGAGTGGGGAGAGTTGTATTCCTTGTGCAAGCGGTCGAGCGGCTGTCAGCGGGGGTGCGTGTGAGCTTTGCGCAGCTGGGAGGTATTCGGTGGGGGGGGCAAGCACGTGCACTCCCTGTCCAGACGGGTCATATCAGTCTACTTCTGGATCAAGCAGCTGCTCGCTCTGTGCTTCGGGGACTTTCACCAGTGCTGAAGTTGGCCATGCCTCCTGCAGCAACTGTCCCGGGGGAAAGAATAGTGTTGTTGGAGCGTCAACGTGCTATGACCTCGCTGATAACTTCGAGACCTGTCCCGAGCATGAATATGATGGTCCAGGATCCGAGTTAATCGACAATGAGTGTAGTTATCTGTTCAGCGATCGTTGGACTGATAAAGACGAGAATGAGGCATCCCCCTTCCTTCACACATGCAAAAGTTTGGCAAAGTGTGGCCATGATCTAGGTACCACAGAAGACAAGTATTTCGTCATGTGTGGCGAATGTGCCGATGGTTTCACCGCTGCCGGCTATAATTCCGTCACCTACGGCCAGTGCAACCAGCAGAACCGTTATCCAGTCAAGTGTTTGAAGCAGAATGCCCTTTCTACTTGCCCTGACGAAAGCCTCAAAGATGATGATTGCTACTACTGGTATGCGAGCAAATGGCTGGAAATCAGTGGGGGGGACGACTCTCCTTACAAAGTTGATGGCTCTTGCGGAAATCACACCATCTGCCACTCGGACTATAGCACCATTGGATCAAACAAGTATTGGATCCAATGTAATGAATGTGCAGAGGGTTTCAACCACTTCGTTAGTTTTGTGAACACCACGGAAGATGGGCACCGAGATAACCCGCCGGAAGACTCCATGTGTCACAATAATCACATCAGCTACTGCTATGAGAAGACTATGTTCAACACCTGCCCGCCCTTTGAACCCAATCTCACTCCTGGTACCGCCGAGACCATCGCCAAAAACCTTCTTGTTGATTGTAAGTACTTGAGCGGTGGAGAAATCGACACAGTTCATGGCGGTGAGGCGAATCCGTACGGTAACACGTGCAAGGAGTGGGAAATTCTGTCCATGGATTTGAGCAAACTCAACAACAGGAAAGAGTGGGTGCTTCGCTGTAAGGAATGCAAAGATGGCTTTGTTGAAGGCGATCCATTCACGTACGAGAATATATTATACGCGACGAGCTGTTACGAAGCTCCTTACGGCGGTGGGCTAACTTACAACCAGTGCCCGCGTTCCGCTCACGGCAAGACCAATCGCTGTCACTACCTAAATGGTGACGGATCTTCAGCAGCATCCGCCTCTTGGGTCATCAAGAACAGCACACAAACCTCTCCCTTCAACGAATTGAACCAACCCACATGCAAATTCTACCGCCTCTGCAAATTTGACGGCAGCAACCTCTTCATCGATCACCATTACCTCTTTTGCCAGCACTGCGAGACTGACCATATTCCGAAAACCCTGAATACGATCGCCTTCGAGAGTTGCAATCAGATCGGGAGTTACGCTACTAATTGTGATTTTTCTGGCAGTTTCGCACCAACTGATGCGCCGAGTGAGTATAGGAGCCGAGCACCGACCTCATCTCCCACAGCTTTGGCAGAGAAAAAGAAGCCGATTCAGCAAGTGGTTCACGGTAAGTTTCAAAGAAATGTCATTCCCCCTTCCCCCATAAAGCCTACTCACTCCCCTCCCCTCCCCTCCCCTCCCCTTCCCCTCTCCCCAGACTATTTTGAGGGTAACCTTAGCGTTTTTCTTCTTCTCGTATCTCTCTCTATAACCGGTGCGGGAATCGGTATTTACAAATGTTATCAGCGGGACCATCGGGGGGAAGATGAACGTGCGTTGTTTGATGACGACGATATGTACGACATAACAGAGAGTGGAAGAAAATTGGTTAAAAAAGGGAGAAGAAAGTCCCAGCAAGCGATACCGTTAATGCACTTAGGGAAGGCGAGGGATAGTAGTGGCGGGAATAATGGTAACGATGGGAGCGGGAGTGACAGTGATGAATCTGACACAGTCAGTGAAAGCGACTCAGCAGCCTCAGCAGATTGGGTTAAAAGGAGGCAACCTGATGGAAAAGTATATTTTGAGAACGAAAGAACGCGCCGCGTCACATACACGGATCGAAGGTTGTTGGACAAGACGACGCCGTCAAGCCCCCCTGGTCCTCCTGAAATACCCAAAGACTGGGTACCTAAGAAGGATATGAAGGGACGGACTTTCTTCTATAACAAGACGACAAAACAGAGCTCTTGGAAAATACCACCAAAAGGATGATAAAAAAATGAATAATAATAGATTGTTACGGGATGGGAGAAAAGGTGTGTTACGCAAAACGCACGCAACTACTATTTTACAGCTAAGTCCAACACTATTCAAATTCATCCTGTTCCGTAGTAGAATCACATTGTTTCCTCCTCAACTTGCCGGTCCCCTAAACGAACCTAGCTATTCAACGCGAGCTCCTTGAACGTTTCTTCCATTCTCTTGCTCCCCAAGCTTATTCCCAAGAGAGTACTTATTTTCTTCAAGAAGCCCCTCAAATTCTTATTGGTAGCTAACTTCCTCCCCTGCTCATAATAGTGTACAGCCTGATCATAGTCGCCATCTGCGTTGCTGATTTCCCCTAGCAATGTCCATGCATACACCTCCGCTGTCGAGTCCTTCAAACTCTGTGTAAGCTGCAAGTGCTGTTCTAAACAGGCTTTGGCAGTTTGCGTGTCCCCCCCTCTAAAACTAAGCAACCCGAGGTTTCCCACGGCCACACTCTGCCCACTGAATGACTGCATCCTGATGGCGATTCTCAAGGCATCCTGGTGGTGTTTTGCAGCAGTGGTGCTGTTGTTCAGCAAGCTATTGCACAGCCCCAAGTTCGTGTTTGCAACAAATTGCCCACCGTCGTCGCTAATGTTCAAGTGTTTCATGTGAAACTCAATTGCTGATTTGAGAGCCTTGACAGCCCCTGGGTCTTCACTCAAAGCTACATCGCTGTCATATGGGTTCCCTTCGTTGGGAGGGCAGGCAACATTCATCTGCACAGAAAGTGGGCGAAACGAGGTGAAAGTGGGGGGGAAATGTTAGCAGAATATTTATATTCACCTCAATGATGGATGATTAAAACAAAAACAACTCAGTTGATTCATTGTTTCTGTTTCTCCTGTAAAAGATTGCTCCACTCACCTGATTTACTCCCATACAGTTGTATGCAAGCGCCTCTCCCACTGAATCGTTGATTGACTGGCTAAGCTTCAAAAATTTGTCGTATGCCACCATCGCGTCGTGTAACTTTCCCATATTATCATAAGTCAAGCCAACACAAAAGTGTGCACATGCCTCTGCCTGGATGTTGCCAGCTCGGCGCATGGAAAAGGCGAGAGTATTGTAGTCACTGATAGCCGTTTTGTACTCTGCGTGGTTCTCACTGAACTCACGTTTCGAAGCCTCTATTTCGCGGCGCTTCTTTACCCCGCCGACATTCTTTTCCTTATTGCTACTATCATTGTTCCTTATTGTTTCACCAAAGTCTCTCCGCTTCATGAAGGCTTCAGGGGAGTATGCAGTGTGGCGAATGAATGAGTCTAGTGACATTGGCTCGAGACGGTCGGGGACAGACATGTTTAGTGGGGCCTGTACAAGGAGGGGCACATCGATCTGAGGAAATTGGGATAAAAGCTGGGTTGTCTCCTGCGAAGCAGTGGTCGTCATTTTTTTAATTTTCTCTGTGTATTGCTGATATGCGTATGGAAGGGCCTGCAAAAGAGTGTGAAATTTGTACAAGGGCGCTCAATCAAGAATTGACTGAGTTGTTTTTGGGAGTTGTTGTTCGAGCTTTCGAGGACGAAGGAAAAGCTGTTAATCAAACACTACAACTCTCCTGCCTCAATTTAAATTCTATTTGAGTGCGAGACAACCGCAAACAACTCCTCCCCACTCCCCAAGAATTTTGAACCCCTCTTTCCTCACACAGCAGCTCTCTTACCCTAACTTCCCCACAACCAAATCAACACAACATGTCCAACATGGTGGAGGTGCATGCCTTCGCCGTGGAATGGTTCGATGCCAATGCTAGTCTGGTTAGGAAATACAGGCTCAACTATTTCGGCGACGGAACGGTCGAACTGCTCAACCCAGAACGAACAAAGACTATACTCAAGCGCATACCCCTCAACACCATCACCCTTGGGATGCTCTATATTGGCTCAGCTGTGACAATTTTCTCCCGACAGTACCACATCGTCGGTTATGCCGATGAGGGTACGAGGAAGAAATTTGAGTCTGACAATGGGAAGGCTTTTTGCGTAGTCAGTGGTGCAGCCATGAAGGAGAAAGGCAGGATTCTGGGAAGCATCAGGAAGGGTGGGTTCGTCATCAGCAACCTCAAGACTGTCAACACGCCCGATGGGGATACTATCCTAGCCGTCTTAGCTGTTAGCGATAGATTTGGTACCAATGAAGCTGTCACGAAATTCAGAGAAATGGCAAACACCTGGGGGTATGAGGAGGACAACATTTTCTGCTCTGGAGATGCTGCAGCTGTTATCGAACACACTGAAATTTACTTCGGCGAAAACTGCCTCCCCAACTCCTCTGTTGTCAACCAAGAGGCTACACTTTGCCTCATTAAGCCCCATATTATCCAGGAAGGGAATCTCGGGGCTGTCATCAGCCAGATTGAGGGTGACTTCTCTGTGGCTGCCATGCAGATGTTTTATTTGGACAGGGAATGCGCTGTGGAGTTCTTTGATGTGTACAGGGGAGTCTTGCCCCAGTACGGGGAAATAGTACAGCATCTGATTGATGGACCGGTGGTCGCACTGCAATTAGTGGGAGAAAACGTTGTGGAGAACTTCAGGGAGTTCGCCGGGCCCATCAACGTAGAGGTCGCTGGAATTCTGCGACCCAAGACTCTGCGGGCAGTCTGGGGGCACGACTTTGCAAAAAATGCCGTTCATGCCACGGATCTGGAGGAAGATGGTGGGTTAGAATGCAAGTACTTCTTCGATATTCTGGCGCACATCTGAGGTTAGCAATCTGAATCAATTAATTACCTGGGAGTTAGGTTGGAGATGGAGATGGAGATGGAGATGGAGATGGAGATTAGAACCTGAAAGACAATTTACTTGGAGAATTGTGACGGGCAGGGAACTGTTACGGATAATACTGTGAGCATAATAGCGAGTATTGGGTTTTATTGCAGCAAAGTATTTCTACTATTTTTTGTGTTCTGTTCTGGATTCTCTGCCGGATGAACCGCCACCTTTGAATTTTTTCTCAAAAAAAGAATCCATTGTTAACTCCCCAGAAATAGGATAAGCAAAAATATCACCTCGTCACCTATCACCATGACGAAGCCCCGCTCCCTCTCGTTTTCATCGGAGGACAAAAAAGATTCTCATTTTGTCCCGCTGGCCCTCTCCAAAAAGGCCGCCACCATGCTCGTTCCACCCTCCTATATGAAGCTATCTGACCTCCACACCGCCTATCCCCCGCGTTTGACCGTTGACGACATCTTGTTCAGGAGGCACTTCAATCAGAAGGCGAACGAGACGCAATTTCCGACTCTCACAAAGCAGAACTCATTTCACGGGCTGAGAGGGTCATGGGTTCGACCCGCTGCTTCTGCTTCTCCTCCTCGTCCCCCTTCGTATGACCTCCCTAAGGACCTCCCTGCGGCAATTGTCGTGGTGGATTGCTTTAGTACTGGAGCTATGGTGGCGCACATGGCTTTGGTTAGGGGGTATAAAGTGATCAACCTCTCTTCTTTCGCCAACCCGGATCTGGCTTCTATGATTCCTTCGAACTGCAGGTCCGATTACGACGTATCCATAACGTACGAAGGTGGCGGTGACGATGCGAATGACACAGTAGCACTGGAGAAGTTGGTGCAGCGACTTGCAGACCTGCCGTACAAAATAGAGTGTATCGTTGCCGGTGCAGAGACTGGTGTCACACTGACAGACCGTCTCTCTGAGGCCTTCATATCCTTCGTCGGCAAGTCGGGGGGCTCCACGAACGTGCTGACGAACGGATCCGCCGACACGGAGTCTCGACGGAACAAATTCGAGATGGGGGAGCAGGTTCGAAACCGCGGGGTCCGAGCAGTCAAACAGGTCAAGGCCACCACTTGGAACACCATCAGCAATTATATTGAAGGTTGGAACCCGTGCCCGTTCGAGGTCATCGTGAAGCCCATGGAGAGCGCGGGATCGGACGACGTCACTCTGTGCAGGAGTCTGGAGGAAGTGAAGGCCGCTTTTAGTAATATTATGGGGAAGGTGAACAGTCTGGGCATGGTGAACGAGGGCGTGCTGGTGCAGGAGTACCTCTCGGGCACGGAGTACGTCGTCGACACGGTGAGCAAGAACGGGTCGCACAAGTGCGTGGCCCTGTGGGAGTACGACCGCCGGCCGACCAACGGGGCCGGGTTCGTCCTCCACGGGCAGAAGCTGCTCACCCACGACGAGCCCAGGATGCGGAGGATCGTGGAGTATCACTTCACCGTACTGGACGCCCTCAACATAAAGAACTCGCCAGGGCACGGGGAGGTCAAGTGGTTCCAGGACGAGCCGGTCCTCGTTGAGGTCGGCAGCAGGTGCCATGGAGCCGAGGGCATGTGGATGCCCATTGCCGACGAAGTCTACGGCTACAACCAAGTCCAGGTCTGCCTGGACACATTTTTGAACGACAACGACAACGACAACTCCTTCCCCGAGTTTTGCGGAGAAAGACACGCGCACGGGGGCGCTAAGTTTCTCATCAGCTATCTTGAGGGCTGCGTGCTCGACAGCTTTAACGAAAAGTGCCTGGAGGAGATCAAGAACATGAGCTCCTTCCGCGCGATGGAGCTCTTCTCCAAGCCGGGAAGCGTGATGAAGAAGACGATCGACTGCTTCACCTGGTGCGGGTGCGTGCTGATGGCGAATAAGCAGGAGGTCGAGCTCAACAAGGACTACGCTCGCATCGAGGAGATGTGCAAGACGGGGGAGATCTTCAACGTTTCCTATCCTTCCCCCGCCCCGACCTCTTTCCCCCCCGTCAAGCCCCAGTGCGTCGCTGTTGTAGATCCCTTCAGCACCGGGGCCGTCCTCGCGGCCGAACTCTGTCGGCGGGGCTACAGGGTCATCTGCGTGTACTCTGCCACCCTCAAGCAGATGGAAAATTTGCTTTCCTTGGTTCCCGAGGGTGTGGACCTGAGTTTCGACGCGATTGTTGGACAGAAAGAGGAGTTCGTGAGCGAAAAACGGTCTGCTGTGTACACCGCCGGGGAGATACTGAGGATTTGCGACGAGAAGGGGCTCGAAATCATAAGCGTCATGCCCGGAGCCGAGACTGGGGTGTGTTTGAGTGAGAGGGTCGCCGATATGCTGGAGCTCAGGACCAACGGCGTGAAACTCACGGAGTGCAGGCGGAATAAGTTTCTGATGAACGAAAGGGTGAAGAATTACTACCAGGAGCGCGGGGAGGACATTCGGGTCGTGAAGCAGTTGGAGGTAACAAAGTGGGATGAGGGCGTGACTGATTGGCTAATGGAGTGGAATCCGACCCCGTTTCAGGCGATTGTAAAGCCGATGGAGTCTGCGGGAAGCGATGATGTGAAGTTGTGCAAGAATATTGCCGAAGTGAGGCAGCACTGCGAATATGTTCTGGGAAAGAGCAATCAGCTTGGGTTGAAGAATATGGGTGTGCTGGTACAGGAATTTTTAGAGGGGACGGAATATGTCGTTGACACTGTCAGTAGAGATGGGGTCAGCAAGTGCGTTGGGCTGTGGCAGTACCACAAGGAGGCTATCAATGGCCACACGGCCCCTATCGTTTACTTCGGTCAGAAGACGTTGGCCATCGTCGAGGGCGAAAAAGACAGCGAGAAGCTCAAGAGTGTTGTGGAATATCAGAAACGTGTTCTGACGGCGCTGAACATCACCCAGGGTCCCGCCCACGCCGAGATCAAACTTGTCAGAGGTGAGCCTTGTCTTGTAGAGGTGGGGAGTAGATGCCACGGGGCGGAAGCTTGTTGGAGGGATATTTATGTTGAGAGCCATGGAGAGGGGAACGACCAAGTTTCGGCAGCTTGCGACAGTATTTTGGACGAAGAGAAGTTCAAAAGGCTGCCTGATCTGCCACCGGTCCACAAAGCCTTTCCGAGGGTTTGTTTCATTGTCAGCTATGTGAGTGGAATTTTGATTGAAGTTCGTGAGGATTTATACAAGGAAATCTTGGGAATGCAGTCGTTTCGAAATATTCAGCTATTTGTGGAAAAAGGGAAAAAAGTGATGCCAACGACCGACTCGTTCACCTTTGTTGGACAGGTGACTTTGTGCCATGTTGATGAGAGTGTGGTTGAAAAGGATTACGAACGGATCCACGAAATCGAGAACAACGGTTTCCTGGTCTTGGAGTGACGTTTGTGACGTTTTGTGTTAAAATATAAAAGATGAGAAAGAAAATACACAGCAAGCCCTAAAACACGCAGCTTTTTATTACGACAGTTTATCATCCCATCTTCTCACACCATATATCAAAGATTTGCCTTAAGACTCAGCGGGAGCCTCTTCCTTCTTCTCCTCGGGGGCCTCTTCCTTCTTCTCATCTGCCGCGGGGGCAGGGGCTGGAGCTGCAGCAGGCTCGTCGGCCTTGGCCTCCTCGGCGGCCTTGGGCTCCTCCTTAACGGGAGGGTTTTTGTCCTCGACCTTGCCATCTTTGGTCATGACGATCTCCTTGGGTGCGTCCTTGTGCACATTCATGTTACCCACAACAACGCAGGTGGGGTCCATGGTCAGGCTCTTACAAATAATATCGCCGAAGACCATCGCCTTCGCTCGAAGCTCGATCTTCTGGGCATTCAAGTTTCCCTTGACCTTTCCATCAATGATGAGTTCGCCCATGCCATCGACATTGCCGATAAGTGTTCCAGAGCGCCCGATGATGAGATCACCAGAGGACTTCAGCTCCCCATCAAAGTGACCATCAATCCTCAAAAGTTTCTCAAACTTGAGTTCTCCAGTAACCTTCACCTGCTCTCCAATGGTAGTCTCCGGTACTTCCTCGAGAATATTCTTGGGCTCGTGCTGAGGGTCATCTCCGACATCCGAGTAAGCCGGGGAGGGTCTCCTGGCGGAGAAATCATCATCTTCAAATCCTGGGCTCATTGCGCTCCTTACTGCTGCTGATCCACTGCCTGCTGCTGATCTGTTGGGTGGTGGGGGTGCCTCTTCGAAACTGCTGTCGGCGTCGCTGTCACTACTGCGCTGTTTATGGGCTTTGGCAGAGCGACCAGACTTCTTGGGCTTAGAACTGGGAACGGGAGGTCCAGGCATTAATTTAGAGGTATGTTACTTGAGTTTGTGCGTAACAAAATCAAGTACCTGCGTTAGGGGGTTATTGTTGGGAGCGATTGGTGTTAGACCTGCGTTCAAAATCTCTTAACCCTATTTTTGAGGTGTTTCACTGCTGCATCCATTTCCGACAGTTATCCAACTACCCTTCCTGCAAGTGAGGAATATCCATCCGCCTCTCTCGATTTGCCTCGCTTCGCTTCAGAAAAATTGTCCACGTCCGCAAACCCCGAATTCGATTTTTGTGGAACTTCTCTGCAAACACAACATCCGCAGGGTAACTAAAACCGCCATGAACAGCCAGGCAGATCGGTAAGGGTGAATGAGACGGCCCAAAACAAAAATGATTCACCACGGAGTCAACAGATATGATCGGCGCGACAGCAAATGCTTTTTTAACTTATTCAACAATTTTATCTTACCTTGCAAAAATGTAAGTGTAACGGCTCAAATGAAAAAGCACCTCCATCTCTGAGAATTTGCAAAAAACAGTCAGTCAGTCGCAGTCAGCGGGTCCGTGTCAGTCACAACTCAACATTCATTCACATTACCAGAAAAAAAACGTTGTCAGTGATTTGAAGTCACGAGCTCCAACCAAACCTGTTGGTAAAGTAGCGTTGACTTAATTTCCCCAAAGTCTGGATTTTGGTGCTCTCAAAAAGTTACTGCAAACGGCGTCACCAAGACACTCTCAACTCCTATTCCCACTATAACGCCCCTTCAATATGAGCGGACTCAATTTCAAACCCTGGCTAAATAATCCAGCAACAGAAACCGGGAAGTACGGCAATTGTCCTGGGATCTTATATGACAATGATGGGATGGGGTGGGACTACAACCAGACAGGCCGATTTGATAATGCTACAGAACTCGTCAGCTATGTCTGTGATGCCTCGAAATTCTTTCGTTTCACAACCTACGAGCCTGTGTGTGAGTTTCCTTGGATTAATTCTGGGTGGGGGAACCATAATCAGAGTGGCTGGGATGATGTTTTAATAGACGACTGCAGCATTACCTATGCGCAAGCTGTTGGCTCAAAGGTGAGGGAAATATATAGAGATATATAGAGCACGGATTTTGGCATCGCTGTGGCCCGTGCGAGTGCGGCGATCGCGGTGGCTTATGCGAGTGCGCGTTGCATTTTCTGTGCTCTCATCACCTCCGTTGTCTTCAGTTATCAAAAAAAGCGCTCACACCTGAACTTCCCTTAGTACGACACCAAGTGCATTCTCTACTGCGTCGTATCCCTATTACCTGCTTTATGCTGTTTTTACTTTCTCAATATTATCAACCAGCAGAGGAGTAAAAAAGATCGGAGACCTGGCTTTTTTGGCTTTCTAACTTTGAGACCCAACTTAAGTGAGAAACTGTGTTACTTGAATGTGTGGCTTGGATTGGTCCACTTTTTCCTCTGCATTGATATCGACTGCCACGCATACCGCGTCCGGTTGCAGACTGCCCGCACCGTGATGATGGGCTTCTGCGTTGCTGCTCCGATCCAACTTGCCATACTCCTCGTGACTGCGTGGATTACAATCATCGATGGAGGGAAAAAAAAAGCAACTCCTAGGTGGGCCAAAATTTATGCACGTGTGTCGTATGGGGGGCATTACTTTATCGAAGTTTTTGGCGGCTATTTTGAGTACCGAATTGGGGATGCTGCGGTCAATGAAGGCGCGCTTGAGGGCAACGTGAATAGCGTCAAGTACGTACACCACATGTACATCTGCTTCGTCTGGGGCATTCTTGCTTGGATTTATGGCAGGAGAATTACAGCTCAACTAAAATCCGGGAGCAGCAAGGGCTCCCAGGAGCAAAAGAAGGTGAAGCGCTACTGCTACACTGCCAGTTTCATGCTTGCAATTGGTTTCCTGTGGCGTGGTACATTTTTACCAAGTCGACTTAACCAGACCTTCCAGTCTGTCCCGCCCTGCCAGTTCAGCTACTTCGCTATCGTCAATGTGTTTATTATATTTGTTCAGTGGGCCATCTGCTACGCGCAACAGCCAGGGAAGAAAAAATATACCACCAGGGCCTACGAAGCTGTCCGATCTACCATCATGTCCTCGGCCTCCCAGTCTCGTCGGTCTACCAACAGGACGTCTACAAGGGGGGGGGAGAGCAGGGGCTTCTTTTCCCGTCTATTTTCTGGGGGGAGGTAAGAACGCGCAACAGGCTTTTTTTGTTAAATATTCTGCCCCTCTTTCTTCGCACTCTCTACTTTCATTCTAACACGATTCTTTTCACCTTCGAACTCTACAGCAGCCGATCCTCCGCAGCCTCGAGCAGTGCGAGTTCGTCAAAGGGTTCCTCTATGAACAGTTCAAGCGGAGCTCACAGCAGCACGAATAGCAGCACGAATAGCAGCACGAATAGCAGCAGCGTGAAGAAGAGCAGCGTCGTTCCCTATGATAGCAGCAGCATGGGGAGCAGCATGGGTGGCAGCAGTGTTGGAGGAAGCAGCTTCGCCGGCGACAGCAGCTTCGCCGGCGACAGCAGCTTCGCCGGCGACAGCAGCTTCGCCTCCGGTGCCAGCAGCTTCGCCGGCGACAGCAGCTTCGCCTCCGGTGCCAGCAGCTTCGCCTCTGGTGCCGACGACCAGACTGACAGCCAAGTCACAGCCAGCGACTACTACTACGAAGACGAGAGTACTATGGAGAGCACTCTTGAGAGCGAGTACGACCCCGGAAATCTTGAGAGCGAGTACGATGAAATCGAGGTTGACGGTGATGATGTTGATGTTGACGATGTCAATGCACAAGTCGATGATTAATAAGTGCAGATATTGATGATAAATTAGTGAGTGGGGGATTGGGGAGGGGATTTGTCACACTCACTATCTTGTAGAACTCTACTCGGTATGTCTCTGTGATTTGTTGGGAGGCATAAAACTTTAACGGTCTGTTAAACTATATATAATTGTTTTGCTGGTGACGATTTCGTTGCATAAATTCGTCGATATTTATTTAGTAAGCGATGCGTGTATAATAAATACCATCCATCACTCGAGCCACTTCTTGACCTCCTTCATCTTCATCTTGACTCTCTCCTCTACCCTCCTCTCATCCCTGGCTATGCAAGTACCCCTCGTCATTTTGTGAAAGAAGTACCTCAGGTTTGAGTACCTTCCCTGTGCCATGGCATGTTTGTCGGCCTCCCACCAGAGGATCCTTTCCTCGTCAAGACGTTCCGTCCACTTTACAATAGTCCTCTTGGCCTGTAAGCGGAAGATAAGGTGGCGTACTAGCGCTCCCTTGGATTTAGTGATATTGGCCCTATCTTTCCAAAGCCTTATCACCTTGCCAAGTAGCTTGTCGTAGTGGTACTCGTCCGCCTTCCTAAGCTGCAGTGTTTCCATATCCTTCCTGAGTTCCCCCCTTGCCCTGGCATACTCCCGTATCCCCCGGAAACAGTTAACCTTCAGCCTATCCTCGTTGAATACGTCCGCCTTCCTCTCCTTTATTCGAAGCTCATCAAGGACACGACAAAATCCCACCCAACCCTTGTTCCTCAGCAATCTAAGAGCGGAATGCATTTTTGCAAGCCTGTTCATGTCCCTTCTCCTCATCCTTTCTGCATTTTCCTCCTGGACCCTAATCTCCTCTTTTCTTCTCTCGATTTCTTTCTTTTCCCTTTCCTTTTCCTTCCTCTCCTTCTCTTCCTCGTCCCTCTTTCTCGTCAAGGCTTCCTCGTGACTCAGGTTCTTGGACGCGTAACGCTCCGATAACTCTTTTCTCTTCTGTTTCCTCTCCGAGTGCCTCGAGAACATTTCCTGCACGGATTTGGGGACCACGTGAGGTGTTTTGCGCTCTCTACCATTCGCTCTGCGTTCTGAAATAGTCATTTTACTTTCCTTTCTCCCCGTTTCGATTGTCGACTGGCCGTTGGTAGGGGTAGTTGTCGATGTAGGATGTGACGATGATCCTTGGACCTGTGATGATATTTCCCTAGCGAGTCGTTCGATGGCGATGGTCGGCACTTGAGGTTGTTGTTGTCCCCGTTGATGATGTGCGTATGTAGATCTGGTGTCGTCTGCGCCTGTTCCAAGACATTCCTCAATGATTCCCCGAAGTATCTCGACTCTATCTTCCGTTTTCGTATTTTCCTCGTCGTTCGCCCCGTCCTCGTTCTCCTGCTCTTCTCTTTTCCCTTTCTGTGTATTTTCGATCCTTTGCAACAATCTCTGTCCCCTCTCCCTCCTTTTCCGAATTGCAAGCTCCTCCTTCTTCTCCCATAAGATTTCCTTCGTGGCCTTCCTCCAATAAACAACAACATTCCTAAGCAGAGTCGAGTGGTACCAACTGTCAGCCCTGTGGTTCCTCTCTCTCGCCTCGCGTTCGCGCAGCTTCAGGTCCCGCCCTTCTCTCTCTTGTCTACTTTGGAGAGCGTACCGTCTCCAAGATTTTATTATCTTAACGACGCGTCTCCATGTACCTTTCCGACCCCCATCTTCCACTGCCCTTTTCCTTGCATTCACCCACTTGCACCAATTCCCAAAAGCATAGTTTTTCGACCTCCTGTCCCTTATCCCCTTAAAGTCCATAAGCACTTTCGTCCTTTCTTTCGCGTACGCGCCCCAAGTTTTTACAATCCTCCTTTTCCATCTCTCGCCTTTCTCCTTTTGCAAAAGTACCCTAATCTTCCCTGTCCTCTTCCTTTCCGCATCCACGAAGAGGAAGAAATGATGAAGACAGCGTCGAAGCAACCTCTTCCGGGAACGCTGCAGGGAGACGAATATTGCCGTGTCGTTGGCGCGTTTCATTGTCATTTCGTGAGAGGGGTTTTTAGATTTAGATTTAGATTTCAATTTGGACTTGGACTTGGAATTGGACTTGGAATTGGACTTGGACTTGGACTTGGACTTCGATTCGGGTTGTGGTGAGTTGTGTACCTTCGGTACCTTTCCCGTCTGATACTCGTGTTGACTATCAAGATATTCGGATCGAATGTATTGCTGGTTCGCGTCGAGATGTTCATCGTAGTCGATCCCTTCTATGATCCTTGTCGCCCATTCTTCTTTGTAATGATTGCCGCCGTCTTCCTTCGTCTTACTTCTAGATATTCCTTTGTATTCCGAATCGTCAGGAATTCCCTTGCGAGCACCAATTCTCTCTTCATCATCCCGTTTGTCGTTGTCGTCGTAGTGATTATCTTTAGTGGTTATCGTGCTTGAGTGAATCCTCCCGTTGTCCGACCTTGCGTTGTCGGACCTTGTCGTATTCTTCCCACCATTAACTCTTTCTTCGATCCCTTCCATGACATCCCTTAGGTCCAGTTCTTTCTTCTTCTCCCTGGCACTATTGCGTTTCCTCTCTCCCTCTGCCTGTGAAACTTCCTCCAATGTCCTATCACTACGTTCCTTCTTCCTCCTCCCGGCGATCTTGCCAAACTTATCTTCCCACATGGTACTCGCGACAGACTCAACATGCGACACTGTTTCCAGTATCATCTTTGCTTCCTTTCCATGTTCACCCCTGACGTCGTAATGATTAGCATCCACACGACCCCCCCCTTTCCCACCACCACCACCACTTCTACTCTTCTCCTTGGACATCACATTGAACTCCAACCCGAAATCACTGTTGATATCCAATTTTTGTCTCGCCTCTCCTTCCGCTTTCTTCGAGGCGTCGAGGTCGGCACGCTCCTGCACACCGCGAATCCACTCCCTTAACTCTGCTGCAGACGAACGCACGTTCCTGTCGTCCTTGTAGGGAGGAAGTTTTCCGGCACCTAATCCCACGTGACGGGAGTAGGAACGGGGGGGGGAAGGCAAGGCAGCATGTCGAGGCGGCGATGGCGTTATGGAGTTTGCGATGAAGAGATCTTTGTGGCCGTGATTTTGGTTTGGTTTCGGGAGTAGGGGATCGATGTTCTCTTGGTGGAGGATGTGTTTGTGGGGCGGTGGGGTCACAGTTGGGTTGGTTTTGTCTTTGTTGGAGATGTTTCTGGTCTTGTTGGAGAATGCCTTTTGGTCGTAAGACTTTTTAACAGAGGTATTGCCGTAAAGTAACTGCCATCGTGACGGTTGGGTGTCATCGTCGCAGGATGAAGATGGTGGTATGTTATGGGATAACGTCGACATGGTGGAATTCAGAAGAGATATGGGAATATTAGAGGATCTGGAAGGGATTAAAGGAGAATTGTGGACGTTAGGGACAGTAGGAATGTGTCAAATGCGGAGGTTGGTATTTAGAGATTGTTCGTCGGTTTGTGCCTGGCTGTTTAGTTTAATTTAGTCTTTCAATTTTGAAAAAAAGATGAATTGAATAATTGAATTGAATCCATCGCAAATTCACTTAGCACTGGTATTTGCTGATAATTCACCTCGATTGATTGTTTGCCGTAGGTGATCTTGATAGGGAGTGGGGGGGAATTTTTGTTTTTGTTGGGAAGGTTTTGAAGGGGAGAGGGGAAGTCGAAGAAGAACATGGCCGACAAGAGACATACTATGAAACGTGTACCCCCTTCGTCGGCGTCAGCACCTCATGTCCGTATGGGTGTAAGCAATATTCGCGTCAGTAAGAAGAGTTCGTCATCTTCCATTGGTCGGGGGAAGGGAAGTCGTAAGAAAAGGTCATCTGGAAAGACAACTGCAGATGGTACTGAAGCTGCAGTGGAGAGGAATAAATTGAATAGGATGAATGAATGGGGATTCGGTTTGGATAGGGATTGTAGTAGAGGGGATGAGGACGAACCTTCCCATAAGCCGCATTACGCTTGGCCGATTCATAATTTCAACATTGCTGGGAACTCTGGCGCTGATGATGGAGGAGGAGGGAAGCACTCAAAGGAACCGTTGGCGACGTGCAGTGACGTCGAAAACCTTCGTCGTCAGATCGACGCGACTTCGTCTGACCTCATCTTGAGGCTGCGTGAGATTGAGACGGGACTTGAGGAACAGCTTGAACTCGAGGAGATGAGCCAGTCGTCTTTTAAACAAATTCAAGGGGAGATGGCACAACTGCAAGGGAGGGTTGGGGATGAGGTCAATAAGATTAAGGGGGGGGTAAGTCGGACTGTTGATACGATGACGATGGCATTGCATGAGTTGAGGAGGGATGTTGACGAGTCTAGGATGACGTCAGAGAAGAGATCTGCTCTTCGATCCGACATAGAAAGGG
>ERZ651776.1192-NODE-1192-length-32171-cov-16.028385_pt1 | contig 32171 bp, 35 predicted proteins | sample MGYA00514761_ERZ651776 | MGnify/ENA metagenome assembly ERZ651776
CGCAAAGCCAGGTGTTTTCGTATCCTGCTGCAGATGCCTGATTGCCAATGAGATGGCTGCGAGATCGACCTCACCTTGAATATTCAAACGCTCCGCGATGGGGTAATACTGTCCTGAAGGAATCCATGCTGCCGTTGCAGATGGTTTAATTCGTAACGGTCCTTCACGGTGAATTAGTTTCTTTTTAAAGGTTCCAACCGGAAAAGCGAGCTGTAACATCCAATCATTTTTAATGGCATCAAGAATAAGTTTTTTCCAGCCTACCATGGTTTTAGGAATATTCGGATTCACCGGATCTTTTTGCATGACAACCGCATTTTTACCCAATTTTTGAGCCTCTGCGATAGCCTTATCAATGCTGCGTAACAAATCTGACAGCTCAATATTTTTACGGTAACTGGACATACCAATCGCCGCACATTTGCCTGGTTTTGCATATTTTCCTAAATTCTTGGTAACCGATTTCATTAATTTATTTGCAATCTCGAGCGGTTTTTCATGCGAGACTAATAACGCAAAGTCAGAGCCATTGAGTCGGCCTGCCAGGCTATCTTGCATGCTACGTGATAGCCTATCGATATCTTGGCCAATATTGGCAATTGCCGCATCCAAATCGCGCCTACCGGCCGCCTTATTTAAGGCAGCTAAATCGCTTAAACGTAAAATCAAAAAATGTCCGAATGCCGTTTCCTCCGTATGAATCGCCTCTTTTAACTGCGTCATGAAAGAATCTCGGTTGGGCAAGCCGGAGATGCTGTCAAAATTTGCCTCACGACGGAAAATTTCAAGCCGACGTGCCTCTTCCGCAAACATTTCACGCAACCGTTTGACCGTTAAATTCATGGCATTTGCTAAATGTTTCAGTTCTGGCACATTAGGCACAGGTATCGAAATAAACCTTTTCTTGGTTATCGCGTTGGCTTGATTCACTACTTGGTCGAGCGGTTTTTTAATACGTCGAATAATTAAATAGCCCAGTAACATGCCGAGCAATGCCGTTAACGTCATGGTAAGCGCCATTTTGATAGAGCTCGACCACAAAGACCGATACGCGTATGCACTCTGACTCTCCAATGATACTGAACCTAACTGTGTCCAGCCATCGGCAACCTTGGCATTCCCCGCCGGAATAATAATGGGAAAGAGATTCTGAAACCAAGTCGGCACATCGGCAATTTCATCCGTTGCTATCTTTTCTAAGATAACCTTGTCCGCAGGATCAGTAAAACGCACCACTTTATAATTACCACTATCAAACTGCGCAGCCATGGCCAATTCAATTTTCGTCGCATCGCTGGTCATGCTTAATGTCAATGCCAACGCCGAGGCGTTATCCTGATTTTTGACGCGCAATTGTTCAACCAAGTAATCTCGGGTACTTAAGGTGGATGAAGTAATGCTTCCAATTAGCGCCATGATGGAGCTGATTAAGATCGCAAGTAACAGCTGTCGGTAAAGTGACATTTTTTATCCTTATTATTCGGTTTTCACCTAGTAGAAAAATAAATCTTTATTTGCCAACAGGAAGCATTGAAGCAACGGGAAGGCGGTTAAAAAATTAATTTACTATATTTCGTTAAAATTCTAAATATTTTTTTAAATAAGCAAACTTAAAACCCCTCATTTTTGGTTCGCTTCATCAAATCTTGCCAGCGTGATAATTTTTCTGTTCCTCCTTTACTTTCGGAGGAGGTGCCAGAAAATACTCCTTCCCCATTAAAACTAAAAACGGGGGATAAATCTTTTCGTCGGCTTGCTGGTCGAATGGAGGTAATAAGATTATCTAAAATCAAGGGTTCGGCATCAGGTGTTGGGTAATATGCCAGCACCATATGGGCTTGCACCCCACTGTTCGTTTTTGCCTTGACATAAACTAATCGTAACTGTTTGATTGCAATACCACTGTTGAGTAAAGAGTAGTACTTTGCAATTGAAAAATCTTCGCAATCTCCCGCAGCTTTACCCATGGTTTCAATTGGTGTGGCCCAATAATCCTTGTCACCCCATACTTTATCATCACTACCCCAGGTCACTTGGCGATTAAAAAATTCATTAATACGATCGACTTTTGTTGTCGCATCAGCATTTTCAGTTTTTAAGTTATTCATTAATACAGACCATGCCTTTAAACGTTCCAGCCCTTCAGCTCCATACTTATCAATCATAGCACTTTCCATCTTGGTGTAATCCAATGCTATCACCAAGGTGAAAGTGATAAAAAAAACTAAAAATAAACTTATAACGCTCTTCATCATAATAGTGTTATAGCCTCTCTTTAGGTAGATTTCAATGATGATAGCGCAATTATTCAAGCTCTTGGATCATTTGTTCGAAATCAGCATCTAAATTGTCTTGGCTGTCTGATGGTAATTTATCCACGCCGAGCGCTTCCAGCACTCTCTTTCGCAACAATTTACGATCCGGCTCATAAGCTTTCGGTGCTGTTGCTGGACAAACCTCGTAATCTGGTCGGGTCGGGGTTGGAGCTAATTCATCTTGATAGCGTTTCAATCCTAGTGTTTGTAGTAGCGTCCCCATACGGGTGTGAGTCTCAGCGTAAACAGTGGCCAGATCATTGACTACGCCTGTATACAAACGTTGCGATTCAAACAATTCATTTTCGGAGTTAAGTAAATCAACTAACGTTCTTTGTCCGACTTCAAATTGTTTGCGGTAAGCGTCTCTGGCTTTTTCAATGGCTAATTGCCTTGAGTCTAAGTAGCTCTCCTGCTCAGTTAATTTTAAAATATTATTATAGAAAATTGCAGTTTCTTGACGTAAATTTCGGCACACTGAATCAATCCGCTCGTCATTCGCGACCAATAACTCAACATCTTTTTTCATTTGTTGGTAATCCTTACCCCCATTAAACAAATTCCAGCTAAAAATAATTTCTGCCGTATCTTTGTAATATTCACCATCTGTGCGGTTGTCTCCGGTTGATACACCGTTTAAATCTTTATCCCAATTTTTAATCAATTGTAAATCAACGCGCGGCATAAATAATGCATTATCTGACTGCAGCGTCTTTTTTTGCGCTTCTGCCTCATACATCACGGCTATCAATAACGGATTAAATCCTTGCGCTTGTTTAATAGCCTCTTCAGGTGTGTCAGGAATGTCTTTTTTAAATGGTAAGGCAATATCGATTTTGGAGGGGGGTAAAAACCCCACGACACGTTGAAATTCAGCCTCTGCATCGTGAATCAATGAGCCCTCTAGCGTCATATTGTAATCCGCTAAAGCCAAACGTGCTAGAGCTTGCTCAACATCACTTTTTTTACCAACACCCGTCTTCGCTTTTAGCACAACCTGCTCATACAGCACCTTCAAGTCCACGTAATTTTGTTCAGCAATATCTGTTAGTTGACGCTGCCTAAGGAGATTTATGTAGGCTAGTGTCGCCTCATTGGCAACCCTATTGCTCACATCTTCTAAAGTTAATAATTGTGATTTTGTTGTTGCATCGAATTGCTCAACCAAAGCCGCAGTGGCAAAGCCATCAAACAGCATCTGTTTTAAAGTTAATGAATTAATTGTACGGCCATAATTTTTTTTTAATGAAGGGTCATTTCGTATTTCATTGCCTCGTGATAAAGACCAATCTAAAGTGGGTAAGAATCCTCCAAGCGCAGAATATTTATCACGTAAACTAGCTTGATAATTTCGAAACGCTTCTTGTACGTCTGGATTTTTTTGTATCGCAATAGTCACGGCTTCAGTCAATGTGATTGTATCCAAATCCTTAGGGTTTACATTAATTGTTGGCGTGACAATATCAGATAGTTCTTTATTGTTTTCCTTAACATTAACTGGGTCCGAAACTGATGAAGGATGGGGCTTAGCGGCTTCTGTGCTCAATTCTTTTGGCTGCTTATTAGAATGATCATTCTCTATCGCACCATTATTGATATCTTGTTCTGCTGGCTGAGACGTTGTAGCTCGAGTTTCTGGCTCCTCTTGAATCGTAAATGTTTGGGGAGTTAGCTCACTTGGCGCCGGGGCTAAATCATCAAGCTGATTATTAATTACAGAACGTTCAATAGTAACTGCATTAGGAATGGAAGGCTGTGTTGCCTCGATGGCTAATGCATCAATGAAATCTAGTTCGGCTTTATTAGTCTGTTTGAAATTCTCAATAAGCTCTTGAGGAACTTTAAGAGGTTGGGTAATTCTATCCAATTCTTCCAAATCAGGCTCCTTATCCAGGGAGTAGGTTTCATTGGTGATTACGTACTCTTGATTGACCACAACTAAGTACTGTGGTGATGCATAAATAGTTGTGCACAATGCAAACATGAGGCAATAAAATAGCCAAGGAAAGTATAATGTATAGGTCGGTTTACTCACTTGCGTATTATAACGTTTTTACATAAAAACAATAGAGTATTAAATGCTTAATAAGTTATGATAAGTTAATGTTAATGCTAAAGAAACTTATTGGTCAATGGATTATCTTGCTCCTTTGGAGCATGCCCAGTGCTTTATTATCAACTACTATTGATCTAGAAAAAAAAATTCGCTTTTTAACCAATAAAGATAAGGTGTTGATCATTAATATTGATGCCACCATATCAAAAAATTTACTTACCGAATTAACTGATCTATTATCACAACAAACAGCGATGAACAAAATAATTGTATTGCTCAATAGTATGGGTGGTGATGGCGAGGCGGCCATTCAAATTGGCCAACTCTTTCGAGAAAAAAAGGTTGAAGTTTTTGTCAGTAATAAATGTGCGAGCGCATGTATTTTTAGTTTATTTGGCGGAATAATTCGTGGAGCTAATTCTGCTGCAATTGGTATCCATGCCCCTAGACTTACACTTTCAACTGATGGTGGCTTAATCATTGAGGAATTGGCTGAGACTGGTAAAAAAAGTTATATGGACTATCTTGATGCTTTTGATGTTACCGCTATAAATTACCTAAAAGCAATGAACATTCCGATAGAGTTCCAGAAGAAAATTAAACATTATCCAACACAAAAGGTGCGCTGGTTGACATATGCTGAAACCGAAGATTTAAAAATTACCGGTTTCGAGCCTACGTTAGTAAATCATAAGCATTCCCTGATTTCAAATAAAAAAATTCTTCATACCACCCGCAAGTGTCGAAAGTACACGGAAGATTTGCAACTTTTTTTTGAGTGTTATAAATTAAATATATATTAATTTTAGGTAAAAAAAGGGGGATGCATATCAAAAAATCCAAAGGGCTCTAATGAAAATTGATCCTGCAAGAATTACTTTTTTTTGACCTCAAATAGTGTGGAAAATCATTTTTTTTTGCCTACATTGTGATCGTGCAACGCCACTTGACAATGAGGTAATCGAGCAAAACGGTAGTGGGCAAACAACTTGTACGACATGCCTAATGCATGATAAATGCCGGGAATGGAGGCAACTATACCAAGCCATTTAAACCACGGTAAATGACGCCACAGTAAAATAAAGGCATCCACACCCTTGTGTATCCTGCCTTTTGAGTCTATTGCATGAAGCAACATCAGCGCATCTACGGTCGCAATCTGGTAAAAAGCCAATTTTTTTGCCGACGACGAAATGCCTGCCCAGACCAATACATCAGGAGAGCTTAATTTTTGGTAAAAAGCAATTTCTCTGGTACAAAGCCGGCATCGATCATCATAAAATACCGTAATCATGGTGACGCCGTTAGGATGTAAATACCCCTAATCTATCCAGCTCGCATTGTCCTGTGAATCGATACGGTCTTCCCCAGCCTCGGATAATTTCTATGAGCCCCGTTTTTCTATCGATATTCAATGAAAAACCAATGTTACCGTCCTCATCCAACTCCTGCATACGGACTGTGTGGGAATTCACGTTAAGGAAATGATTGCCAAGAGCTTTGTGAACCAAGGTATTGCCATCAATTTTAATCTTTTCCATAGCCGGTTCCGTTCCACACGGCATCATATCCTCACAATAAATTTCCGCATCACCTCGGCAAATTAGCTCAACACTGAGTAATTCAGCAAAAGCGAATGATGGAAATAATAAAATAATCAGTAGCCCTTTTTTCATCTTCAGTAACCCTTGATATTGAGTAAAATAAACACTAAACCTTTTACTTTACGACTGCCTACTAACTTTTTAGTTCAGCCGATGCGATCCGACAAAAGGTTTAAATTTTTCCAAATAAAGCCGGTCCTCATCAGTGATAGTGATAGGCTCAAAAAATGTCGCAAAGATTGACTGGGGTCGATCAAAGATTTGTAACTCGCCATAAGTGATACGGGGTTGCTTTTGGTTATCAATAAACACTTCTTGGATGATTTCCTCTGCCTTAAAGGGTTGCTGGCGAGTAATCGTGGTGACCAATTCAAGCTGCTGATCTTTTCTCACCATTAAACTGGTTCTGCTGTAACTGTTAGCTCCAAATTCTTTCAACAGATAACTGAACAAATCCTTTTCCAGCGAACGTGTGATGCCCTGGCCATTATTGAACTTTTGAAACATGCTTAAATTCAACAAATAATGATTTCGATCATCACAAAAGGAAAATATCTTGGGAAGGGTGTCGGTCTTTTCTACAATTTTTTTATAAATGGTGGGTAGCTCGGATTTTAGGTAATCAAAATCACACGTTGTTTCTGACCAGGCCAGCAAAGGCGCGAACACCGCAATAATCATTATGCTTTTTATCCCTACCGTCATGATCGTATTGGCTACCTCATGGATAGAACGATAATGCCAATCAAAATCATGCCGACCATCATCCACCCGATTCGATCCATATGCTTTCTCACTAAGCTATCGGCTGTGTGGCCAAAAACACGAATTAAGAGAGCGAGAAGATAAAAGCGTGCACCTCGTCCAATAAAAGAGGCTACGACAAAGGGAAGTAGCGCCATACCCATCGCCCCTCCTGCAATGGTAAAAACCTTATAGGGTATAGGAGAAAACCCGGCGACAAAAATAGCCCAAAAACCCCACTCCTCAAACCAACGCACCGCATGCAAATAGCTGTCCATATACCCACTATCTGCTAACACAGGCTCAATAAAGCCAAAAGCATAAGCACCAATGGCGTAACCTATGACTCCCCCCAACACCGAACCTATCGTGGTAATCCCTGCTAATCGCCAGACTCGATTCGGTTGGGCTAAGCACATCGGTAGTAACATCACGTCGGGTGGAATGGGGAAAAAAGACGATTCGGCAACACTTAGTAGAAATAAGTAATAGGTTGCTTTTGCGTGCGATGCTAATCGTAAAATGTAGTCGTAACATGCCAACAATTTATGCATATAAAACCTTATCCTGCCTTAGCTTTTGATGATAGCTTAATGGAGATTAAAGATATCATCGCTGCGAGCGCTAGGTAATATCCAACATAAGCAATACCGTAAGTATTAGATAACCATAAAGCAATAAAGGGCGCAAACGATGCACCCACAATACCCGCCAAATTAAACGATAAGGAAGAACCGGTATACCGCACATTCGTTGGATAAAGCTCCGATAAGATAGTGCCTAAAGGTCCGTAAGTGAAGCCCATTAATGCCATACCGATCGACAAGGTGATGAGTATGTTGATCGAATCCGAAGAGCCTAAAAGGTAACCTAATAAAATACCGAAGATAATGATAAGTATTGAGGCGGTCATTAGTATCCGCTTGCGACCATAACGGTCCGCCAGCACAGCAGAAATCGGAATCAGTAGCGCGAAGAAGGCAACCGAGGAAATTTGATTTTCCAAAAATTTCTCCCGCGTCATGTGTAAGTCAGTAATAGCCCAACTTGCTATAAATACGGTCATCAAGTAAAAAAGAACGAAGGTCGCAAGGGCAATAAATGTCCCTAAGAAAAGAGGTTTTCCATGCTCTTTAAATACGGTCATAAAGGGAATAGCCAGCGTCTTATTTTTCTTTTTGTTAGCTTCAAACTCCGGGGTTTCTGAAATACTGAGTCTCACGTAAAGACCGATAATAATTAATACCGAGCTAAGTAGGAAAGGGATTCTCCAACCGTAATCAAAAAACTGTTGATCGGTCAGCGTATTAGACAAGTATAAAAATATGCCACCCGAAAGGACTAAGCCTATCGGCGCACCCAGCTGAGGAAACATACCGTACCATGCTTTTTTTTCTGGTGGAGCATTCTCCACCGCCAATAAGACCGCCCCACCCCACTCACCACCCAAGCCAAATCCTTGACCAAATCGGCAGATAATCAAAAGGATGGGGGCGAGTATACCCACCGTGTGGTAGGTCGGTAATAAGCCGATTGCTACAGTAGAAATACCCATAGTTAATAAGGCGGCAACCAACGTGGTCTTTCGTCCAATACGGTCACCAAAATGACCAAAGAATGCCGATCCTAGTGGTCGTGCAAAAAAAGCGATTGAGAAGGTAGCTAAGGATTGAAGCATTTCTGTATTCGGATTAGATGCATGAAAAAATAATGTGGGGAAAACGAGGACCGCCGCATTAGCATAAATATAAAAATCAAAGAATTCTATTGTGGTTCCGGCCAGACTAGCGAACAACACCTTTGCAGGTGAATTTTTTTTACTCATAGGTAAGTATGCTCCAAAATGACCACGGCTTGGCCGTGATAATGACCTGATTCATCGATTATATTCCACACCGTGGCATTATGGATTTGAAATAACGTGCCGTCAAATGCCGTTCGAATTCCTTGGTAGTTTTCAGAATAGCCATACAGAGTAACCTCAGCCAAAAGTCTTTCACGGTCTTGTTGGGCAAAGTCAGGGGCGGATGCAGAAGAATGCACACCGACCATATCCTCAAGGCGGGTTTTAAATAAGGCTAAAGCTGCGGGATTGGCATAATTAAACAACGACTCCGCATCGTGGCTGGCGATCGGATAGGCGCACGCATCAAAGGTTTCGACAAGGCTCCCTTCATCCGCTAGCGGTAAGGTTTTTTTTGTCAACGCTTGATAAGAGGCGTTAATGAGTGCTAATTGCCTGTTGGTATTCGCCTCTTTATCTATTTATATTGTCCTTACTTCGACCAAGCAATCATGCGAGGTTTGTGCATTACCCATGTCTCCAAACGCGCTTGAACTGACAGAATTTACCGTACCATTATTGAGTTGCCGCCAATAACCTAAAGTGGCAACAACAATCCCTTGACCGACGTCCGGAGTAATTTTAGCGACTGCGTCAAAACCACCTCGGTCATTAAATACTCGGACCATCTCCCCTTCATGGATCCCCCGGTCTAGGGCATCTACTTGACTGATGAGCACCGATTGCTCGCCCTGCCCCTTCAGCTTATTGTCTATGTTGGCATAACATGAATTGATAAAACCGTGGCTTTTGGGTGCAAGGATATTTAATGGATACTTTTTAAACAATGCGGGGTTGGCCGATGCCGTTTCTTTGGAGGCAACATAATCGGGCAATTCAGGGATATCCTGACCCGGCTGAAACCCTTCATACATCTGCCTAAACGGTCCTGCCACAAAGTTTTTTGCCCCGACTACCCTAAATTCACATTTTCCGGATGGGGTAGGAAAATTCCCTTCCTTATGCGGTGCACGGTTATCTTTGGTACCCACTGTCAACCGTGCATAGCCGTGTTTTTTCATATAAGCCAAATCAATACCTTGGCATGCAGGCGAATCCCAATCCACATAATTTTGTAAGCATTCTTCGTCGTTCCACTGAAAGTTATCTTCTTTAAATCCCAAACGCTTTGCTAGCCTTCTAAATATTTCATTATTAGGAATAGCCTCACCTGGGGACTCTACGCACTTACTATTATAAGTCAGATACAAGTGACCCCAAGATAAAATCATATCCTCCATCTCTGCACCCATGGATGCAGGGAGCAAGATATCGGCATACGCGGCGGTATCAGAGATAAAATGATCGGCTGACACTAAAAATAAATCTTCACGACTTAATCCTTGGATGATCTTGTCCGTTTCCGTAGACTGAGTGACCGGGTTCGTGTTCCAACACATCATCGATTTAATTGGTACTTTTAGTTCTTGCTCACCCGTCAACACCCGGCCTAACTGCAGGTTGTTAACCACCTGTGTACCCTCAGGAATAAGGTCAGGACGACAAATAACATCGAATTTATAAGGATGTTCCCAAACAGGGAATTGCAAGATACCTCCGCCTACATGACGCCATGCCCCAGTTAACGCAGGGAGTGAGGCCACTGCTCTGATAGCTTGACTACCCCCCCAGCTTTTCTCTAAAGCGACACCGATTCTAATAGCAGATGGCTGAGACTGAGCGTATTCTCGAGCAAAGGTACGAATATCTTCCGCAGACAATCCAGTGATCTCTGCTGCCCACTCCGGCGTTCTTTCTTTCGCTTTGTCCGCTAATTCAGGAAAACCTACCGTGTAATTATCGACGTAGTCTTGATCAACGAGACCTTCCTCGATGATGACATGCATCATCGCCATAGCGAGTGCACCGTCGGTTCCTGGTTTAGGAGCTATATGCCAATCTGCTTCTTTCGCTGTCTTAGAAGCATAAGGATCAATCACTACTACCTTAGCGCCCTTCTTTTGCGCTTCTTTAATAATATGCCAATGATGTAAATTCGTACTCACCGAATTACATGCCCATACAATAATGTATTTAGCATGGATAAAGCTTTCTGGATCAACTCCGGCAGTAGGACCGAGAGTTAGTAACCAGGCCGTCGCAGAGCCTTCACCACAAAAAGTTCGTTCCGTCACTGTCGCACCTAAACGGGCAAAAAAGGCATCGCCACCATTTAGCCCATGAACCAACCCTTGGTTGCCAAGGTAGCTATTCGGCATAATGGCTTGCGGACCATCCTCTTTTATAATCTGTTGCCATTTTTCGACTATGGTATCTAAGGCCTCATCCCACGTAATTCTTTCAAATTGCTTCTCGCCTTTAGGCCCTACTCTTTTCATCGGATAGAGTAATCGGTCAGGATGATAATGCCTTTTTTCGTAATCTTTTAATTTAACGCACAAGCCACCTCGAGTCATTGGATGGTCAGCGTTGCCTTTCACTCCCTTCAATTTACCTTCGGCTACTTCATAGACCATCGAGCACGTATCAGGGCAATCATGCGGGCATCCTCCATGAAAAAATTGGCTCTCTCCGTTCTTTATATCATCCATATTAAATTCCTCCGGTTTAACTCACGTGTTCCATGTTTTAGTTTATCTGACCTTTATTTTTTTATTTCATACACAAGTATGTTCTTAACTTTGTATCTAACATAATTTTTAACAATGCAAGATGGATTAACTTTCTCTCATTAAGGAACTACGAGATCACTACAATGCAAACTTACACTCCAAGTTAAATTTGACATAAATAACAAGATGTGTCAATTTGGTGCAATTGCTCTAGAAATTTGCAATTAAACAGCAATACTTTTAAACGTTTTACTTGTAAATCAACAGGAGGAAATACAATGAAAAATGCTTTAGGTGTAAGTTTAGGAATTACTGCATTGGTCTGGACGTACCTAGCTCTTAATGTTATTCCAGGAGTTTTAGTATGGGCAGGTTTTATTGCCTGGGGTGCCTACTTTACCGTAGGAAAAGATGCCTTAACGAAAACCATATCCGCTACCATTTTCGGTGCAGTTATGGCAGCAATTGCGGTAGGTATCGTTGCCTTACTCGATGACTACCTTGCAGTAGGTATTGCCGCTCCGATAGCGGTTGGCTTAACCGTTTACGGTCTGACTGCTTTTGATAAATTAAACAATGTACCTGCAAACGTATTTGGTTATGCGGCTACCTTTGGTTTTTTATTAATGGGTACAGGCTTTAATGATGCACTCGGTATGGAAGGTGCAAACCTTATTGCACTAGAACTAGCTAACCCGATTATTGTGACATCACTGTCGTTTGTATTGGGATCCGTGTTTGGTCTTATTTCAGAAAAAGTGGCCGGTATGTTGAAGTAGCATCTCGGTATTCTAAACATAAAAAAACCACCTACGGGTGGTTTTTTTATTGCGTTTAAGCTTATTGGTTAAAAAAACCAATGTTGACAATACGATCATTCATCATCGTCAACTCCACAAATTTATAAGTTTTTTTTGGGGCATATTCGACGATGTTATTGTAGTACCACATCTCTACTTTAGCCTTATCTTTTTTATCCTGTTCTATTCGCATTTTTGCACCGACCACCGAATTAGCTCCCTTGGGTTTGATAGAAATATTTTTGTTGTCAGGCTCACCAAGATACTTTACTACTCGGGATTTTGGCTTTCCACTAAATACATTAATAAATTCATCTTCAGTAAAAACCCTTTTTGATTCGGCAAAGGCTTGGTTAAATAGCAAGGCCGATAACAACAGTGCTGCAAAAAATTTATAGTTCTTCATTATTTTTTCCCATCATCAAATTAGTTAATAGACAATTTTAAACCATCGTAGCCTGCATAGATACCCTCTGGCAGTTTCTTTTGCAGTTCCTCATACTCCATTTCATGGGTCATATGAATTAAGTAGGTGCTAGTGGCATTAATTTTGGCAGCAGCAGCGATACTTTCATCATAACTAAAATGGGTATGGTGTGGTCTAAACCGTAAGCAATCAAGTAATAGAACCTCTAACCCATCAAGAAGTTGCATCGAATTGTCAGGTATTGCAGAAACATCGGTCAGGTAAGCCATATTTCCAATGCGGTAGCCGTTTATTAGTGACTTTCCATGATACAGAGGGATAGGAGTAATGGTTTGCCCAAATAGCTCAAAAGGCTTATCGACACTGTGGGGCTTTAATACAGGAATTTCCCAGAAACCTTTAGGATCGACCATGGCGTAACCAAATTTTTGCGACAATTGATCCATCACATAATGACTACCGTAAAGGGGTATTTGAATTTTATTGATCTGGCAAAAGGCCCTTAAGTCATCAATGCCATGACAATGATCAGCATGATGATGCGTAAACAATACTGCATCAACACGGGTCAGCGATTCTCTGAGTGATTGCATACGAAGATCAGGACCAGTATCAATTAAAATATTTCTTCCATCGTTTAAATGAATGATACTTGAGCACCGCGTGCGGTTATTCTTAGGATTTGTGGATAGGCATGTGGAGCAATCACAACCCACGACCGGAGTACCGGCACTTGATCCAGAGCCTAAGATAGTTAACTTAAATGGCATTTGGCAAATAGTTGGGAAAAATTATGGGTGGTGGCTTCTGCTACCTCTTCTACTGAAATATTTTTTATCTCCGCAATTTTTTCTGCCACATACACCACATTGGATGGCTCATTCATTTTCCCCCGATTGGGCACTGGCGCAAGGTAGGGGGAATCGGTTTCGATCAAGATATGTTCTAAGGGAATTTTTTTTACAGTTTCCCTCAGGTCTTCGGCATTTTTAAACGTGATGATACCCGAGAAGGAAATAAAAAAACCTAAGTCTATGGCTTGTTTTGCCATCGCGTAGGACTCGGTAAAACAATGCATAACACCGGTCGCCTTGTCAGCCTTTTCCTCGGTCATGATCCGGATAGTATCCTCGGGCGCCTGTCGTGTATGAATAATAAGCGGCAACTTGGCCGTAACAGCTGCCTGAATATGGGTTCTAAATCGCTCTCTTTGCCACGTTAGGTCTCCTTTGAGCCTAAAATAATCCAATCCAGTTTCTCCTATTGCAACAACTTTTTCGTGTCGAGAGAGTTCCACTAATTGTTCCACGGTGGGCTCCGTAATGTTCTCATAGTCGGGATGCACGCCCACGGAAGCAAAAATATGTTTTTTTTGATTAGCTAAGGCAAGAATGTCGGGAAATTTGTCTAACGTAACACTTACACAAAGTGCGTGAGAAACCTTATGATCTTGCATGGAGGACAGCACTGCATCCATACGCTCATGAAGCTCAGGAAAATTAATGTGGCAATGAGAATCGATATACATACGTTAGCGAAACATTTTCCTATACTCCATCATCATGACTTCCATGTTAATTTCTTTATTCACTGGCTTTGATGCGTAAGCTTTTATCTCGTTCAATTTTTTTTGGAAAACCAGCATGTTAGGCAAGCTCGATTGACCCGCTAGTTTTTCCAATGCCAATTTTTCCGCAGGAAAATAGCTAATTTCTTGGGTGAGTTTAAATAATAATAAATCATAGCTCCATTTTTGCATAATTGTCACCAACCATGCTAATCCATAGTCTAGCCAATCATTTTTAATGGCATCAGGATTCAGCGCTTCACCCTCACTAAGGGCTCGGACTATACTTTTAGCTTGAGCGTAAGTATCGCGTTCATTGATAGCAGCAACCGGTGAATTACCAAAAAAAGCCAAGGTACTAGCATCCATGTCCATGTTCAGGGTCTGCAAGTAAGCAAGACCATCTTCTTGCACAGGTTGATGAAGATGCACCAATCGAGATCGACTTTTAACAGTGGGTATTATCGTATCAAGCTGACTCGTACTTAAAATAATAAGGCAATCATTGGGCGGTTCCTCCACAATTTTTAATAGGGCATTTGAGGACTCTTTATTCATTCGATGCGCCCGGGCAATGTAAGCTATTTTTTTTCCATGCGACTGATGCGACGTTAATTCGAAAAAATTTTTTAAGGAACGAATGACTTTGACGGGGATTAATTTGTCGGTCGTTTCATTCCCTTCCGCATCCACCGAAAAAAAATCAGGGTGGGAGTGGTTGTTTACCCATAAACAATTATCGCAAGCCCCACAGGCATCATCTGCCAGTCGATTTTGACATAAAAGAGCATGGCATAAATTTTGAGCAAAATCATCACATACCGCATTATCCTGACCGTGGATGATTAAGGCATGAGGAAAGCGTTCGAGGTTATCAAAAAGGGTTTCCCATTGCTCTTGATACCAGGGATATTGCCTCACCCTAAGCGCCCATCTAATATAAGTTTAATCTCATCTTGGATAGCCTCTATAGCATGGGTACCATTCAAGACATGAAATCGTTGAGGAAAGGATTGGGCCAAATCAAGATAGGCGTTACGAATAGTTTGGTGAAAACTCGGCTCTTCTCGTTCAAACTTATCCATAGTGCGAGTGTCTTTTAATCTTTCGATGCTAATCTCCACTGGCACATCAAAGAGAAATGTCAAATCGGGATCAAGGTCTTTTTGGACTAGACTTTTTAATACATCAATGGAGCGTGCATCCACTCCTTTACCGCCGGCTTGATAAGCATAAGTAGCATCGGTGAAACGATCGCTGACTACGGTAATACCTTGAGCTAGTTTAGGTTTTATAATGGTTGCAATATGTTCGCAGCGTGCTGCGAACATGAGCATCGTCTCAGTCAATGCATCCATTTCTTCATGCAAAAGCAATAGCCGCAATTTCTCACCAAGGTCAGTTCCGCCTGGCTCGCGTGTCATGTAAAAAGGTAGCCCTCTAGTGCGGAAATAGTCTTCAATAAAATGAATGTGTGTCGTTTTTCCGGCACCGTCCACCCCTTCTAAAGTAATAAATAATGGCTTATTCATTTGCTTCTTTGGTATTGGTTCACAGCCCTATTGTGTTCCTTCAAGGTTTTGGAAAATTGATGCATGCGATTACCTTTGGCTACGAAATAATAATAACCGGTAGTGGCTGGATTTAAGGCGGCTTCCAAAGCAACTAGACTTGGTAACGCTATCGGTGAAGGGGGAATACCTTTTCTGGTGTAGGTGTTGTGTGAAGTGTCGGCTCGCAGATCTTTTTTGCGTATATTTCCTTTAAAGCTATCTTGCATGCCATAAATTACGGTAGGGTCACTTTGAAGGCGCATATTCGCATTGAGGCGATTAACAAATACTCCGGCAATTTCAGGTGCTTCGTATTCCACTCCCATTTCCTTTTCAATGATGGATGCTACTATCAGGGCTTCATAAGGTGATTCGTAAGGTAAATCTTCCGTTCTATTTTCCCATAAAAATGCCATTTTGGATGTCATCACATTGTAAGCATTGGTCATAATTTCTATGTCTGTCGTATTTTTATAGAAATAATACGTGTCGGGGTAGAAAAGTCCTTCCACATACGGCTCAGTTGCCCCAATGGACTGAAGTATGGTTTTTTCATCCCCGTCAGTAATCGTTTTTTTAATATTAGCATTGTTTTTTATGAGCTCCCTAACCTCTTTAAATGTCGATCCTTCGACTAAGGTGATGGGAAATAGCATCTCCTTTCCATCCACTAAAATCCCGAGAAGTCCTAGCGGAGTAATATTGTCTGGAATTTTATAATACCCCTTCTTGAGCTTGGTTTGATTTCCAGTAAAAAAGGCCAATGCTTTGAATCGAAAGGAGTCATTGAGTATATTCATCTCAACCAATTGACTGGTAATTTGATTTAAACTACTACCTGAATTAATCTCGAGCGTGGCATTTTTTTCCGAAACATGCATAGGAACCAAAGGGTAAGCGAGGGCCCAAACAATGACCAATACCCACAGTATAAAAAACTTTCTTTTAACAATGAGCGGGTGATTACTTAAGGTTTTTAAATAGGGTATTAATTGCATAAGCTAGCTTGGTCGAATTCCATTCCTTTTTTTGTATTTGTCTAACAGGGACGGCGCCATTAATTGCGTTGGTGATGACAATCTCATCAGCCTCAAACAATGTGGATAGGGGCATGGTTGTTTGAGTACAGGTAAAGCCCATGTCTTTGGCGTGCATAAGTAAGATATGTTGTGATACCCCAGAAACTCCCCCGTGTTTTTGTTGCGGAAAATGCAAGGTCTTACCGTATCGCGCGACTACAGTATGACTAGTGCACTCATTCACATCTCCTGCATTATCCAACATGATAGCATCAAACGATGTCGAACTTATGGCTTCTCGGGCAAGGACATTCTCTAAACGGCTCAAATGTTTAATGGGCCCTAACGGCAAATGAGAGGCCACAGTAATAGGGCTGATCTCTAAGCACACTCCGTCTGTATAAATGGATGCCTCTAAGGGTTGGTAGGTACTTTTTAGCAAAATTCGATTAGGCGAGAGATTCTTGGGTATACGGTAACCTCTCTCAGAGGATCCGCGGGTTATGATCCATTTACCCACACTATTTTCATTGTTAAGAAAAAGTTGTTGGATATCACTGAGTAATATTTCATGCGTGGGAAGGGTTATGTTGAGTGCGGCAGCATCGCTACAAAGTTTGTCAAAATGATAGACCCAATGCTGAGGTGTGCCATGCAAGACCTTAAAGGTCCTAAAAACCCCATCACCATAGGCTAGACCCCGATCAAAAGGATTTAAACTGCTGGATGACTCACCATTAATTAGGTAATTATCATTCAAAACAATGACAAGAACTTAAACTTTAGTGAATACCAAACTACCATTCGTTCCCCCGAAGCCGAAGTTATTCTTGAGCGCGGCTTCGATGTTCATTTCTCTGGCGGTATTAGCGACGTAATCAAGATCACAGGCAGGGTCTTGATTAAAAATATTGATCGTCGGAGGTGAGATTTGATGATGGATAGCTAATGCCGTAAACACCGACTCTATCCCCCCTGCTCCACCGAGCAAGTGACCCGTCATTGATTTAGTTGAATTGACGGCAATATTGTATGCGCTACTGCCAAAGGTTTCCTTGATGGCGTTAGTTTCATTTAAGTCACCCAGCGGAGTCGAAGTGCCGTGGGCATTAACGTACTGAATTTGGTCGGGATTTAAGGCTGCATTCTTCAAGGCATTCATCATGGAACGCTTAGGTCCGTCAATACTGGGTGCAGTAATATGGTAGGCATCCGCACTCATCCCATAACCGGATAATTCACAATAGATTTTAGCTCCTCTTTGCTTCGCTTGTTCGTATTCTTCAAGGACCATAACCCCTGCTCCCTCACCTATCACAAAACCTTCACGATCCATATCCCATGGTCTAGATGCTGTAGCTGGATCATCGTTTCTTGACGATAAGGCTTTCGCAGAAGCAAAACCGGCTACCGCAAGCTCCGTTATCGCCGCCTCAGAGCCTCCGGCGACCATGATGTCAGCATCGCCATATTCAATCATTCTGGCGGCGTCTCCAATAGAATGGGTTCCGGTTGTACACGCAGTTACTATGGCGACATTCGGGCCTTTCAGGCCATGCATAATAGAAAGATTACCGGAAATCATATTAATGATGGTGCCTGGAATAAAGAATGGTGATACTTTGCGTTGTCCACCGTCATCAAATACATCGCTAGTGGATTCGATTAAGCCTATCCCACCTATCCCTGAACCAATAGACACGCCAATACGCTCTGCGGTTTCGTCATTGACAATAAAACCGGAATCCTTGATAGCTTCATCACCAGCCGCTAAACCGTACTGAATAAACGTATCCATACGGCGTGCTTCTTTGGCATTGAGAAAATGGAGGGGGTCGAAGTTTTTTACTTCACCTGCTATTTTAGATGAGAAATTCGTGGTGTCAAATTTGGTAATGGCAGTAATGCCGGAGACCCCTGCAACGATATTGTTCCAGGTTTCTTCCACTCCTATTCCGACAGGGGTAACAAGGCCTAGGCCTGTTACAACAACTCTTCTTTTATTCATATTAAAACCTGGCTAAAATGATTCAACCAGGCCATATAAATTAAGGAAGGTTTTTGTTGATGTAGTCTATCGCTTGCTGAACGGTAGTAATTTTTTCAGCATCTTCATCAGGAATTTCAGTGTCAAACTCTTCTTCTAAAGCCATGACTAACTCGACGGTATCAAGTGAATCGGCTCCTAAATCGTCAATGAATGACGACTCATTTTTCACTGCAGCAGCATCAGCGCCAAGTTGCTCTGAGACGATTTTTTTTACTCTTTGTTCGATGTCTGACATCTGTGTACCCCTTTATTAAAAAACTTAAAAATTAGGAAGGTGGTATTTTATCAAATGAACATGCAATTTAGCTAATTATTTTTACAAAAAGTTTACTTATTTTTGCGATTCATCTTAAAAAAACCATCAAACCATCAACATACCGCCGTTCACATGCAAAGTTTCTCCCGTAATATAGGAGGCATGATCCGAGGCTAAAAAAGTCACCGCATGCGCAATGTCTGACGCTTGTCCCAGTCTAGATAAGGGAATGTGGGTCAATAAGGCTGACCGTTGTTCCTCACTTAAGGCTTTGGTCATATCCGTATCAATAAATCCCGGAGCTACACTATTCACCGTAATGCCGCGACTGCCAATTTCTTGGGCTAACGACTTGGTAAATCCATCAATCCCTGCTTTGGTTGCCGCATAATTAGTTTGTCCCGCATTGCCCATATGGCCAACTACGGAGGTAATATTAATAATCCTTCCATACCTTTCCTTCATCATCGACTTAATAACGTGCTGACTGAGCTTGTAAACGGAAGTTAGGTTGGTGCTAATCACTGTGTCCCAATCTTCATCCTTCATGCGCATCAGTAAGGTATCTTTGGTGATGCCGGCATTATTAATCAGGATATTAATCGCACCTGAGTCTTGATTTATTTTAGCTATTGTCGCTTGAATGGATGCATTATCATTGACATTGAGCACTAAGCCTTGGCCATCAATCTTATGTTCTTCAAACATTTTTGTTATGCTTAACGCTCCCTGCTCTGAAGTCGCTGTGCCATATATCCGAGCCCCCTGATTACCCAGCTCTTCTGCAATAGCTGCGCCTATGCCTCTACTTGCACCGGTTACCAGAGCAATTTTGTTTGTTAACAGTTGTGTCATAATTTTTTATCCATTTAATGATTCAATTGTTGCATTGAGGGTATCGAGATTATCAGTTGCCAAATTCAACCCTTCCTTGTTCATGCGTTTGTTTAGCCCTGTTAACACCTTGCCAGGACCACATTCAATGAGTGTAGTTGTTCCTTGTTCGAGGATCGAAGCAATGCTTTGCGTCCATTGGACAGGGTTACAAAGCTGCTTCACCAATGCTTTCTTAATAGCATCTGCCTGCCGATAGCTCTTTCCGTCTACGTTATGAATAATAGAGATTTGGGGTTCATTAAACGCAATAGGGGCAAGGAAATCAGCAAAGAGTTTAGATGCTGGAATCATTAAGCTGCAGTGAGAAGGAACGCTGACGGGAAGCAACAACGCTCTTTTAGCACCTGCTTCCTTAAATCTTACTAGCGACTGCTCAATAAGGCGTTTATGTCCTGCTATCACAACCTGTCCTGGTGAGTTGAAATTGACTGGTTCCATTACTTCATCCGACTGGACGGATTGACACACACGGACAACCGCCTCGTCTTCAAGTCCTAATATCGCTGCCATAGCACCCACCTGATCCGGAACGGCACTTTGCATTAGCTTCGCCCTTTGTGTGACGATGGCTAGTCCCTCTTCAAAGCTAATGACGCCTGCAGCGACTAACGCCGTAAATTCTCCAAGGCTATGACCAGCCAAGGCTATCGGTTGATCGATTCCAGAAGCTATTAATACGCGCCAAAGCGCTATGCCGCTAACTAGCATGATGGGCTGGGTATTTTCTGTCTGATTGATGTCGCTATTATCTTCAGTTACCATGCGCCAAAAATCTTTACTTAGGAAGCTCGAGGCCTCGTCGAACGTAGTTTTAACGATAGGATGATCTGAGAATGTATCCATCATTCCAACTGATTGCGAGCCTTGTCCTGGAAATAAAATTGTATATTGAGTCATGAGTTTAATATTTTACTAAGGCGGAACCCCAAGTAAAGCCTCCACCAAACGCTTCCATTAAAATAATTTGATTTTTGATGATCTTTCCTGACCTCACTCCCTCATCAAGGGCTAAGGGTATGGAGGCGGCGGAAGTATTACCATGACGATCAATTGTGACTATGACTTTATCCATGCTCATATCTAATTTTTTTGCCGTCGCTTCAAGAATGCGAATATTCGCTTGATGCGGTACCAACCAATCAATTTCCGATTTGGTTATCCCACTATTTTCCAGTGTTTCATCGACAATCCTATCCAGTGTGTTGACCGCAATCTTAAAGACCTGGTTACCCTTCATTTCGATGGTATCTGCAATATGGGATGCCTTGTCATGGCGGGGGACATGCAGGAGTTCTTCGTAATTTCCGGATGCATGGATATGGGTGGATATGATACCTACTTCATTGGAGGCACTTAATATGACTGCACCTGCTCCGTCTCCCCATAAAATGGCATTACTTCTATCGTCATAATCGGTGATGGAAGACATGCGGTCCGCCCCAATAACCAAAGCATTTTTTGCGCTATTAGTTTTGATGAATTTTTCGGCTATGGTTAAGGCATATACAAACCCAGTACATACTGCCTGTACATCAAATGCTGGGCATTCCTTGATACCTAAACGTGCTTGAACCGTACACGCGGTACTTGGAAAAATTTTATCGGGTGTCGTGGTGGCAAGAATAATCAGGTCGATATCGCCAGGACTGATATTGGCGGAAGCAATAGCTCGTAACGCCGCCTCATATGCTAGGTCGCTAGTTTTTTCATCTGGGCCCGCGATATGCCTTTCTTTAATTCCCGTTCTAGAAACAATCCATTCATCTGTGGTGTCCAGACGGCTTTCTAAGTCTTTATTGGTTAATATGGTTTTTGGTAAATAACTGCCCGTACCAATGATTTTCGCATGATTCATTTATTTAACCGAAAACTCGACTTCGAGTTGTTTTTTGATATTCTCGATAATTTTACTGTCTATCTCTTCCACAGCGGTGGCAATAGCATACCGAAATCCATAAGCATCGGTTCCACCATGACTCTTAATGACGATACCGTTGAGGCCAAGAAAGGATGCGCCATTATATCTTCGTGGGTCAAGGCGCCGTTTGAATGCTTTGAGGACAGGAATAGCTATTATTCCCATCAACTTGGTTAGCCAGTTACGCTTAAACTCTTCGGATAAAAATCGACCCATCATCTGCGCTAAACCTTCCGTGGTTTTCAATGCAATATTACCAACAAATCCATCGCATACCACCACATCCGTAGTACCTTTGAATATATCGTTACCTTCAACATTACCATAAAAATTCAAATGGCTGTTCTTGATGAGATGGGCTGCCTGCTTTACCACTTCATTGCCTTTGATTTCTTCGCTACCAATATTTAATAAGCCAATCGTCGGTTTTTTCTTTTTTGTGTGCGCCTTAGTTAACATAGAGCCCATGATGGCAAATTGGAGGAGTTGTTCTGGCGTGCAGTCTGCATTGGCTCCTAGATCAAGCATACAAGTGGTTCCTTTTTGGTTCGGAAGGTTGGATGCAATAGCCGGCCTATCAATGCCCTTTAAGGTTTTAAGCACAAATCGGGCTGTTGCCATCAATGCACCGGTGTTGCCTGCGCTTACACAAGCATGCGCCTCACCATCCTTCACCAAGTTAATAGCAATGCGCATCGAGGAGTCTTTTTTATTTTTTAAAGCACTTTGGGGGGACTCATCCATCAACACAACCTGAGTGGTAGATTTGATCGCAATGCGTGGGTGATTTTCTGCGTTGTGCGATTTTAGCAGGGCTTCTATGATAACTTGATTGCCCACTAAAATAATATGAAGCTTAGGGTACCGTTTTAATGCATCTAGCGAGGCGGGAATAGTGACATTGGGTCCAACATCACCGCCCATTGCATCAATCGCTATTGATTGTGAAGTCATATAGCTTGATTAATCAATTAATCCGTCTTAACTTCAATAACCTTTTTACCACGATAAAAACCAGACGGGCTCACATGGTGTCTTAAATGAACTTCACCGGTAGTGGGTTCTACAGCCAAAGGTTGACCAGATAAATTATCATGCGATCGACGCATATTTCTTCTTGATGCGGACTTCTTACTTTTTTGAACAGCCATGCTTACTCCTTAAGCCTATATATTTATTAGGATACTACGTTGAAAAATTAATGCCGGATTTTATCACAAAATCCCTTTTTTTTGCTAATAAAGATTAATAACCTTTTGCGCTATAGTATTTGCTAAATTTAGCATCATGGTATAATTGAGAGCTGACTTATTGCTTATACTGCACTGACAATTAGCGCTTATCGTACAACAAACGAAGGAAACCTGTTTTTGATCCAAAAAATATTAATAGCAAATCGAGGGGAAATTGCGGTCCGAATAATTAGGGCATGCAAGGAAATGGGTATCACGAGTGTTGCTATTTTCTCGGAAGCCGATCGTCATGCATTGCATGTGAAAAAAGCTGATGAGTCCTATCGCATCGGTAGTGATCCTTTATCAGGCTATTTAAATGCGCACCGCATTGTCAATACTGCAGTCACCGCACGATGCGATGCAATCCACCCCGGCTATGGTTTTCTTTCTGAAAATCCCGAGTTGGCTGCGATTTGTAAACGAAGAGGCATCAAATTTATTGGTCCTGACGATAGCGTAATCTCTCGTATGGGAGATAAAGTCGAGGCAAGAAAAGCTATGATTGAGGCGGGAGTCCCGGTTATTCCTGGCAGTGAAGGTAATATAAAAGATCTCGATGAGGCGGTGGTGATTGCCAAATCCATTGGTTACCCTGTAATGCTCAAAGCCACTAATGGTGGGGGTGGTCGTGGTATCAGGCGTTGCGATAATGAAAAAGAATTATTGTCAAATTATGATCGAGTGATCTCTGAGGCTACCAAAGCATTTGGAAGCCCTGAGCTTTTTATTGAGAAATGCGTTGTAACACCGAAGCATATTGAGGTGCAAATTTTAGCCGATCAAAAAGGTCATGCCATTCATTTGTATGAGCGAGACTGCTCTATTCAAAGAAGAAATCAAAAATTGATTGAAATAGCCCCCTCTCCCCAGTTGTCTGAAGACCAAAGAAATTATATTGGTGATTTGGCAGTCAAGGCGGCGAAAGCGGTCAATTATGAAAATGCCGGTACGGTGGAGTTTTTATTAGATAGTGAAGATAAATTTTATTTCATGGAAATGAATACTAGACTGCAAGTAGAACATACCATTACTGAAACTATTACTGGAATAGATATCGTTCAGGAGCAGATACGCATTGCCAGTGGGATGGAGTTAAGGTATTCGCAAGACGAAGTGAGCTACCGTGGTTTTGCTATCGAATTTCGGATTAATGCTGAGGACCCTAAACAAGACTTTCTTCCCTCATTTGGGAAAATTACCCGATATTTTGCTGCCGGTGGTCCTGGGGTAAGAACAGATGCATCCATTTATACTGGGTATATTATTCCGCCCTACTATGACTCTATGTGTGCAAAATTAACGGTATGGGCTCTTAACTGGGACGATGCCATAAAAAGAGGAAGTCGTGCATTAGGAGATATCGGGGTATTTGGGGTCAAAACCACCATTCCGTACTATAAAGAAATTTTAAAAAATGAACTGTTTATAAATGCTAATTTTAATACGAGCTTTGTTGAAAGCCATCCAGAGCTGATCGATTACGAAGATGAAATGTCGCCTGATATTATTGCAGCTGCTATTGCTGCGGCAATTGCGGCACACGAAGGGATATAAAACACTATGAAAAAAATAAATATTACTGAATTAGTTCTAAGAGACGGTCATCAATGCCATATAGCAACCCGTTTGCGTACTGAAGACATGCTCCCTATTTGCCCCCAGCTAGATAATCAAAATTTTTGGTCAATCGAAGCATGGGGCGGGGCAACTTTTGACGCCTGTGTTCGATACCTCAAGGAAGATCCTTGGGAACGGTTAATTAAGCTACGTAAAGCCTTACCAAATAGTCAAATTCAAATGCTACTTCGCGGTCAAAATTTATTAGGTTATAGGCATTATTCGGATGATGTTGTGGATCTGTTTGTAAAAAAAGCAGCGGATAACGGGGTTGATGTATTTAGGGTTTTTGATGCCATGAACGATATTCGAAATATCGAACTATCAATCAAGTCGGTTAAAAAATATAAAAAACATGCACAAGGCACGATTAGTTATACCACCTCGCCCGTTCATAATATTGAGTATTTTGTGAAGCTGGCTAAACAAATAGAGGAATTAGGTAGTGATACCTTAGCGATTAAGGATATGGCCGGACTGTTAACTCCTAAAGTCACCAAAGACTTAGTTGAGGCTTTAGTGAAGAATGTTGCCATACCTATTCACATTCATAGTCACGCAACATCGGGGCTCGGCTCATTAAACCTTATGGCTGCTGTAGAGGCTGGAGCCACCATGATTGATACCTGTAATTCAAGCTTTTCTGAAGGGGCAAGCCACCCGACAACTGAATCTATTGTTGCTGCCCTGGAAGGCTGGGGATACAAAACGGATATAGACCTTGCTGGTTTAGAGGAAATTAGTGAGTACCTAAAAGAAGTACGAAAAAAATACTGGCAATTTGAATCAGAATTTACTGGCTTAGATCCTCGGGTATTGGTCAATCAAGTACCGGGAGGAATGATTTCCAATCTTTCTAGTCAATTAAAAGATCAGAGCGCCCTTCATCGAATGGATGAAGTGTTAAAAGAAATACCGAATGTTCGTAAGGATTTAGGTTACCCTCCTTTAGTCACTCCCACGTCGCAAATTGTTGGGACGCAAGCGGCATTAAACGTTATTACCGGCGAAAGATATAAATCAATTACCTCGGAAGTGAAAAATTACTTTCTTGGTCAATACGGCAAGGCACCGGGCGAGACGAACAAAGAGATTAAAACCAAAGCCATTGGTGACCAACAGCCGATTACGTGCAGACCTGCCGATAAACTAAAACCGGAGGTTGCTAACTTACGCGTCAAAGCGGAATCGTTTGCCAAGACCGATGAGGACATCCTAACGTATGCGATGTTTCCTGACATTGGTACTATCTTTCTTCAGGAAAGGAACGCGGGGACCCTTCAACCCGAAGAGTTGCTGGACAAAGCGAATATGTTAAAACAAGGTGACCATTACGCTCCATCCGAATTTAATATTACTCTTCACGGCGAAACCTATCATATTAAATTAACCGGGTCAGGGCATGCTGGTGAAGCTGAGAGACCTTTCTATGTGTCGGTTGATGGCATATCTGAGGAAGTCTTAGTTGAAACTTTAGATGAAGTGCTAATCAATCCCAATACCCAATCATCAAATGGCGAAAAAGCTAAAGGATCAGAAAAGACGACCTCTGCTAGGCCAAAACCTAACCACGAAGGCTGTGTAACTACGGCTATGCCGGGAACTATTGTGGATATCAAAGTCAATATTGGTGACAAAGTATCGGCTGGAGATGGCTTAGTCGTTATTGAAGCGATGAAGATGGAAAACGAAATACAAGCCCCCAAAAATGGAACGATTATGGCCATTCATATCGCTAAGGGTGATAGCGTTTCTCCTAATGAGACGCTCCTAGAAATACAGCAATCCTAAAAGATGAAAAATATAATCCTTGCGTCTTCCTCCGTTTATCGCAAGGAGCTGCTTGAGCGGCTGATACCGTCTTTTACTATTGTATCCCCCTCAGTAGATGAATCGACAACCGAAGGGGAAAGCGCGAAAGATAGCGCCCAAAGAATAGCGGGGCTAAAAGCACGAAAAGTCTCCAAGGATCACAAAGAAAGCTATGTCATCGGATCAGATCAGACTGCAGAATTTAAAGGGCAACAAATTAGAAAGCCGACTAACTATGAAGAAGCCTACAGTCAGCTCATCAAACTTAGCGGGCAGACGGTGTTATTTCATAGTGCAGTATGCGTTATAAATGAAGCAAATCATCATCAGCTACAAGCTATTGAGACAATAGAGGTAAAGTACAGGAAGTTTGAAGCTTCTGAGGCAGAAACCTACTTAAGGCATGAAGAGGTGATCGGGTGCTTGGGGTGCATCAAGTCGGAAGGTCTCGGTATCAGCATGCTGGAGTATGTCAAAAGTTCAGATCCCACTGCTATCATTGGTATGCCTCTTATTGGGCTATCCAACATTCTTAAAAAATTAGACATTGATTTTCATGGTCACTGATAACAAGGCTTTTGGGACGCTTTATTTGATTCCCTCATCACTTGATCAGGACGCGAACGATCAGTTTTTAATTGAACATCAAAAAAAACAATTGTCGACATTATCGTATTTTATCGTAGAAAATGAAAAGCCTGCACGTAGGATGTTGAAAAAACTCGGGTTAGAAAAAAGCCTGCAGGAGCTTACACTTGTCACCAATACCCAAAAGACGGATGAGCTTGCAATCAAAAAAATGTTTGAGCCTCTCTTTAATGGGGAAAGTATAGGTCTTTTATCTGACTCAGGAACCCCATGTATTGCTGACCCAGGAAATAAGATAGTAGCTTATGCGCACCAACAGCATATTCATGTTAAACCTTTGGTTGGTCCGTCATCAATTATTTTGTCTTTGATGAGCTCCGGTTTTAATGGTCAAAGTTTTAGATTTAGGGGTTATTTACCCAAAGATAAGGCAGAGCGGAATGAGTGTTTTGTCAGCATGCAAAAGACGATAAAAAGTACTAGGGAAACTCAAATATTCATTGAAACGCCCTACCGAAACAATGATCTTTTAACCCATCTCGTCCAGACACTTGATACGGACATTATGCTTAACCTTTCTATCGATTTAACTACAACATCCGAGCAAATTATTTCTCAATCCATAGGTGATTGGAGAAAAAAGGGACTACCAGATATCAATAAAAAACTTTGCATATTTTTATTAAATTAACAGTTCGCTCACCGGCCTAAACGTCTTTCTGTGAACGGGTGATACCCCAAACTCCCGAATTAAACGAATATGCTCTTTGGTTGGGTAGCCTTTATGTTGTTTAAAGTTGTATTCAGGAAATTGATGATCTAGCTCCAACATATACTTGTCTCTTTCAACCTTAGCAATTATGGAGGCTGCGGATATCTCTTGATGCTTAGCGTCACCCTTAACCACTGCTTTCATTTCCATAGACTGTATGTCTGGGCAGTGCTGCCCATCAATTAGTATACGGTCTGGTATGTTAGATAATTGATAAATCGCCCGCTTCATTGCCAATAGGCTTGCCTGAAGAATATTGATCTGATCGATCTCCTGAGGAGTGGCTGTGGCGAATGAAACCTCCAAAGCACACTTCATAATATCTAAATAAACGGATGAAAGCTGTTTGGGTGATAGCTTTTTGGAGTCTTTTAGTCCAAGGATGGGTCGACTGGGGTCAAGAATGACTGCTGCGGCAAATACCGACCCAGCTAGAGGGCCTCTCCCTGCTTCATCAACGCCACATACCATAATCATTTTAGGTGCTTACTTAATTGCTCAATAATTAATTGTGATGTATTTTTTTTAAGGGATAGGTGTAGCTTTCGATACTCTCCTCTTAGGCTATTTAAATATTTTTTATTATTCAGCATTCCCAAAACAGTTTCGGCAATATTTTTCGGAGAAGCGGCGTCTTGAAGAAGTTCAGGCACCAATAATTTTCCTAACAGTATGTTGGGTAAGCCCACGTAGGGTATCAAATGCATACGCTTTAAAATCATCCATGAGAGCCAAGAGGTTTTGTATACAATGACCATTGGTTTCTTAAACAAAGCGGCCTCTAACGAGGCAGTTCCGGACGCTAGAATGCATAGGTCAGCAGCATTAATAACTTCATGGGAATGACCAATTATTAGCCTTGCGTTAAGCCCTTGATATGCAGTTAACTGATGACGTGCATACAAGTAATTAGTCTGATTATTAATGGGTAAAATGAATTGGCAGCCCGGTAATTTTTTTTGAATTATGAGGGCTGTTTCCAACATTAAATTTAAGTGCCATTTTACTTCCCCCATACGGCTTCCTGGGAGTAAAGCAATAATTTTTGACGACATATCAAGATTAAGTAACTTTTTTGACAGCTTAGGATCAAGTTTTAGTGGTATTTTTGAGGCTAATGGGTGACCCACGTAGGTTATAGGTAGTCTAATTTTTTTAAATAGGGGAAGCTCGTGTGGGAAGATGGAAAAAAGATGATGCATGTCTTTTTTCATTTGATAGATTCTATTTTTCCTCCAAGCCCAAACGGACGGTGCTATGTAATGAAAAACCCTTACCTTGCTTGCTTTTAGTGCCCGCTCTATTGCAAAATTAAAATCGGGTGCATCAATGCCAATATAAATATCCGGCTTCTCTTTTAACAAGTGAGTGATAAGATTTTTTTGTAACCTATGGAGTTTAATAAAATTACGTAAGACCTCAAAATAACCCCGAACACTTAAATGGGCATAGTCAAAAAAACTATTGAGTCCGACTTTGCTCATCAGGGGTCCGCCAACCCCTACGTACTGAATATTTTTATACCGCTTGTTAAGATCCACCATTAAGTGACTTGCTATTAAGTCTCCTGATGGCTCTCCTGCAAGAATTGCTACTTTAGGCACAGCTACCTTACTAAGCCTCTCTGTGATTTACTAATAAAGTCTATGTAAAGATGGGTCTCAGTTACATCTTCCGCTAAGACTTTCAGTTGATTAACCGCCTCATCGATAGAATTTCCTTCTCTATAGATAATTTTATACCCTTTTTTAATGCCATTGATAGCCTCCTTACTAAATCCTCTTCTTCTTAATCCTTCAATATTTATCCCATTAGGCCTGGTATGAGAGTCGGCACTAGCGGCAATAATATAAGGGGGGATATCTTTATACACTATGGTTCCAACGGCAGTAATAACATGGGCCCCAATTTTGCAAAATTGATGAACCCCGGTAAATCCTCCAAGGATAGCAAAATCATCAATCTCAACATGCCCCGCAATATTTGAGGCATTAGCTAATATACAATCATTGTTAATAATACAGTCGTGGGCAATATGGACATAAGCCATAATCCAATTATTATTCCCTATAAAAGTTTCACCCTTGTCCTGTATTGTTCCTCTATTAATGGTGCAGAACTCACGAATCGTATTGTTATTTCCGATGGTAAGCTTCGTGTCCTCATCATTATATTTCTTGTCCTGAGGCGCCTCTCCAATAGAAGAGCTATGAAAAATTTTATTGTTTAATCCAATAGAGGTATTACCGGTAATAGTGACATTGTTACCGATCACCGTATCTTGGCCTATTGAAACATTGCTACCAATAACAGAATAAGGACCAATACTGACATTGCTAGCAATATTGGCTTTTTCATGAATAATAGCAGTAGGATGGATATTTTTTTGTAGGCTCATTAAAAAACTACTTTTTTATTTCCTTGAGAATACACATCATATTGGCTTCCGCAACGATGTCACCCTCAACCGTTGCCACACCTTTGTATTTCCATATCCCTTTTAAAATTCGTTCGATTTTCACATGCAAAACAATCTGATCCCCAGGACCGACAGGTTTTTTAAATCTAGCACTATCAATACCAGCAAAGTAATAAACGGATTCCTCATTAGGCTTGGTATTCATGGTTTTAAATGAGAGCAAAGCGGCTGCTTGAGCCATCGCTTCAACTATTAATACTCCTGGCATAACTGGATGGTAGGGAAAGTGTCCCGGAAAAAAAGGCTCATTTATTGTCACATTTTTAATTGCCGTGATCTCTTTTCCCAGCTCAAGATGAGTTACTTTGTCTACCAATATAAATGGGTAACGATGAGGTAAATGATCAAGTATTTCGTGGATGTCCATGGTTATTTCAGTCATGCTTTTTCCCAAATTGTTTTAATTTTGATGCAAATCGCAACCAGTCACTGTGCTCTAAAAAAGGAATAATCGATGTAAATTTTTCACCCGATTTTTTAATTGATTTAGTGATCATTGTACCTGGTGAAACAGTAGTTTTATCGGCAATGTGAAGGTGGCCTAGAATCATTGCTGCCCCACCAACCTTGCATCCACTGCCAAGAACGGCGCTACCTGCAATGCCAACACAACCAGCAATAACTGTATTCTCGCCAATATGACAGTTGTGCCCTATCTGTACTTGATTATCAATTTTTGTACCAGATTCGATAATCGTATTATTAATTGCTCCTCTGTCAATAACGGTATTGGAGCCAATATCTACATTATCGCCAATTACAACCGCCCCGGTTTGAATTATTTTTGTCCATTCACCTTCTTTGCTTTCGGCGTAACCGAATCCGTCGGTACCAATAGATGCTGAAGAGAATATCTCACAATTCCCTCCTATCACTACATCATTACCAATAGTAACATTAGGATGCACACGAGTGTTTTCGCCTATGCGAACATTCGATCCAATACTCACATGGCTCATGACAATAGCACCCTCTCCAATAACAGACATTTTACCAATACAATTAAATGGTCCTATAAATGACGTTTTTCCAATCACCACGTCTTGCTCAATAAGGGCAGTAGGGTCAATAGATGGCTTAAGTGGTGTGCGTGGATTAAACAATTGCGTCAATTTTGCGTAAGCAAGATAAGGGTTTTCGTGAATGATACCTCTACCATCGCATAGGTGTGAATCTTCTTTGCGTACTATCAAAAATCTGGCTTTAGATGCCTGAAGGTCCTCTTTGAAGGAGGATTTTGTAAGAAAGGAAATAGATTCACTGTCCGCATTTTTAAGTGAGGCAATCTTTTTAATTATTACATTTGTTTCTGATGGAAATTCAGAGCCAATGTGGCTACATATCTCCTCAATTGAATGTGAGCTCATTACCTTTTAACTTAAAATTATTTACCCAACGATTTGATAACCATATCTGTAATGTCTATAGCTGGGCTCGCATAGGCAACGCCTTGATAAACAATCAGGTCATATTTTTTTTCCTTAGCTAACTTTTCAATAGTTTGATTTACTTTGCTTTGAAGACCATTGATTTCTTCACGTCGTCTAAGGTCAATATCTTCCCTTAACTCTCTCTCAGTTCGCTGGGCATCTATTTTATCTTGCTGTAACTTACGTGTAATTTTTTCTTTATCGGTATCAGAAAGGGTTAGGCTGTTCTTAGAAAAGTCTTTCTCTTCTTTTTGTATACCCTGGATAATTTTTTTTAAACTTTCCGTTCTAGCCTTAAACTCTTTTTCTAATTTTTTATTACTAGTCTGGGTTTGTGGGGCTTCCTTCAGGATTTTATCGACCTGAACAAATCCAATTTTAACTTCTGAAAATGCAGGATTAATAAACCCACTAATGATAATAACGGCAAAGGTTAATAATAGATTTTTCATAACTAGCTCCTTTAATTAAAAATTTGTACCCATTCCAAATTGGAAGGTCTCGGTGTCATCTAAATTGTCATCATTCAACGGCATTGCTAGTGAAACATTTAACGGTCCGAACGGGGAAAGCCATGTTGCTCCAATGCCAGCTGAATACCTCATTTCTGAGGTCG